>Ga0304729_1000401_pt1 | contig 32467 bp, 55 predicted proteins | sample C_131016_MF_Meta_FD_190475 | JGI IMG/M metagenome (GOLD analysis project Ga0304729, IMG submission 190475) | Freshwater microbial communities from Lake Croche, Canada to study carbon cycling - C_131016_MF_MetaG (v2) (version 2) | ecosystem: Environmental > Aquatic > Freshwater > Lake | place... | reverse complement strand
CTTCTTGTCGCGCAAGTTCGCGTTGCTTGGTCAGTTCCGAGAAACGTTTTTCGAGTTTCGGATTCTGTTTCTTTTCCGGTTCAGTTGCCTCGTTAACTGCTTCCTGTCCACTCTCATCGTCGGATTCAGCAGGCTCGACCTCAGTCGCCTCTACTTCTTCTTCCGGAGCTAGACGCAGATGCTGGATGTTAAATTCGGCTAAATTTTCACTCGTTACAACGTTTTGAGCCTGCTTCGGCTCTTGCACTTCAGACATGAGTTGCCTCAAGATTTTGACCCGCTGCAATCCAACGGTAGATTAAAATAAATATACTCTTAGTAAATCATTGCTGCAAGAATGGGCTACCACCCTGCGATATGTCTTGTGCGGCAAACTGGGCGTATTGATTCTGTTCCATGTTCCGGCGCTCAATCTCTGCCGTTAGCCTGCTCGTATCCATGTGATGTAACAACAGTTGCACAATCGCATCAATCTCGGTCTTGTTCTGCGAGGTAATGGCGCGGGTGTTTTGGTCGTTGACCTTTACTTCTGCCATCGTCTCGGTATTGTGGGCTTTGCTAGTCACTTCCATCAACTTACGTTTAGTCGCCCCATCTTCACGGATTTGGGCAACCTGACCACGGTTGTTGATCTCAAGCTGCATAGCCTGTAACTGTTGTTGCTGCTGCTCAATGACTTGTTTGCTCTGCGCCAGTTGCATCTGCACCTGCGGCGGGATCGGGCTTTTCTCGTCAATCTGCGCCAGCGGGTTAGATGCTGCCAGCCGGTCGGCAATAATGTCTGCGCCCGGGAAATCCATGTTACGGAACACCAAGTCACCGGCAATCTTGAACAGTTCATCTTTAGCCATGAGAGGCATCATCGCCTCAACTGCTTGGATGCGCTTAGACTGATAGCCCGGGCCGGTATCCATCACAATATCGTATTCGCCCACGGTCACGTCATTGAGGATTGCACCCACAGCGTCGCGTTGGTTGATCGTCACCATGTCCGGCTGACCATCATCGCCAATGATCCGCATGACGCGCTCTGCGTCGTAAATCTTCGGGATTAGGTCAAGGATGATTTTGCCGGTGTGTTTGATCGAACGGGTCAGGTTGTCGTAGAAATGATAATTGCTGAGATCAATCTGCTGCTGCTGACCGTTCAACGCCTTGCCGGAAATATTGCCGGTGGGCATTTGGTTCGGATCAAAGATGCCGAGAACCGCTTGCAGGTCGCCATTGATTGACGATGCTGCTTCCATAATGCCGGTTGGCGGTGCTTCGGGTTGCAGTCGAGTCGGTTGCGGTGCTACGCGCCCTTCAATGTCTGTCTGCTTGTACCGCAGGACTGGTGCTGACTTGATGTTAGCCTGCGCCCATTCGTTCTCGTGACCTTCGTCTTGACCTTCAGCCAACAACCATTTAGCTTTGGGTGCGAGGGCGATGCTTTCAGTCTGACTGGTGCGCCAAAAGTTATACATCCGCTGCGGGTCTTTAGCGTGACGTACTAGACCAAACTTCTTGCGCTTGTCCTCAACGGTAAGTTGTGCGCCGTAGGTCGGGATGATGGGGATGTAATTACCCATCCACTCACCTTCCTCTAGCACCTGCATACCCGTAACTTTGCACCACTTAATGACCTTTTTATAGGTCTTGCGCTCGCTAACGATAGTCACGCCAGCCGCCAACATCATGTCGGCATCCGGCAAGTCCTCTTTGTATAGCTTCGTGCCATCAGAAAGTAAGACTAGCGTCGTTGCCTTGCGCTCAGTGTGGAAGTATTCCGCGATGCGGATATCTTCCTTCATCACCCATTCAGCACTCGAATCGCCCGTAGCACGCAAAGTAAAGCCCGACCCATCATCGGCATCGGGATACATCTCGCGGAACGTTGCTTTAGGGATCACCTCAGTTACCAAGCATTGCTCGGCATCTGAACCATCCGGCTCGACAGAGTTCGGATCGAAGTAAACGGTAAACGGGTTATGGATCGGACGAATATAGATTTCCTGATCGAACGAATCTTCCCGAACATAATCAGTCTCTACTCGCCAGTAACCCCAGCCCATCCTGACAGCGTAATCGAAAGCGTTATCGTAGGCAGTATCAGCATTGGAGTTGACCTCAATATGCCGTGTGATGCCTTCTAAGACCTTGGCTATCTTTAGGTCAGCTTCGTTGTTGACGGGGTGAACCTTGATGCGTGGGCGTTGCTGCCGCTGCTGGTTTGTAACCTGCCGCACATAGCTGTCGACTTTGTTGATCGTCAGGCAAGGTCGCGCCTCAAGGTTGCGACTGTTCTGAATTTCAACAGGCCATTGATCGCCTGCTGCAAACTTCAAATCTTCAAGAGCCTCCATCCGATTGTTTGAATCGGCATCAGAGGCCAGCCGCAAAAACTTCATCGCGGCATCTATTCTTGGGTCATCTTCTTGATAAGGCATGGCTTAGTCTATCCCATCCAGTTCGCGCCTACAACAAAGGTATTTTGCTGCGGCTTTGCGCGGCGTGGCTCTTTGACCATCAACGCGATGTATCTAAAGGCATCCGCGCCGTGTGAGTAGTGATCGTGTAACGGTTGTTTACTAAACTGCCCGGTGTTGGGATCGACTTCGTAGCGGTAGTGCCGCAAGCAGTCAATGCCTTCCTTGGTGTTTTCGCGGTCAAACCAACAGGCAGGGAAGATCGTCCGGGCAGCGTTGATGCTGTCCACGATGGGCACACGCGGTAAGATTTGTGTCTTGTACCCTGCGCCCCTGACAATTTCCTCAATGCTCTTACCATTGGCGGCTAAAGTTTTGTTTTCAGCGTCGTGCGGTAGCCACAGCGTGTCGTACACGTAGCCGAAGGTTTGCATCTTGGACAGGTAGTAGCTAATGGTTTGCTGACTATCCTCAAAGTACCGTAGCAGACGGGTTTCCATGCCAACGTACTGCAAGAACCATATCGCGGTGCTATCTGACCAGCCAAGATCAAACACCGCATGAACAGGCTTGGCGGGATCGTAAACAACATTTGTGATCCGCTGCTGAAGTTCAGCCATCTGCATCTCGCGGGCAAAGATCGCTCCGTCTACCGTCTGCCTGCAAACACCTTCCCACACGGTGTTATAGGAATCCGTGTCCCGGTTCTTGAGGGATTCGCGCTCAAGGTTCAGCGTTTCAGGAAACCAAGGGTTATCGCTCCAGTTAACTTTTGTGACTATCGAGTCGTTCGGCGGCTTGACTACAAAGCGCTGATAAGTCTCGTCTGTCTCTAGTTCCGGGTTGAAGCTGATCCATATCTCCGAGCCTTCCTTGCGGATGGTCGGGATCAGGACGTTCCACGAAAGTTTGCTTACGTTCGCAGCTTCCTCAACCCAGCAGATATCTACGCCCTCGAACGACTTAATGTTTGTTACATTGTTCTTTAGGCCGCTGAAGAAGAACTCTGTGCCGTTCTGTGCCCGGATACTGGCTTGGGTGATCTCGTAAAACCCCATGAGGCCAAGGCTCTCAATCTGATCGCACAGCAGCTTGTGGACTGAATCCTTCAAGCTGGTCTGAAACTCACGGGCACACAGGATACGCAGCGGCTTCCTCGCGCCAAGGATCAGCAGCGCCCTAGCAATGCCCCAACTCTTAGCACCGCCTCGCCCGCCATATAAAATTCGATAACGAGCCTTTTCCGGCTTAAACAAGCATTCCAGCTTTGCCGGAAACTGTGCCTTGCTTATCGCTTCAGCGACATCCGTCATTCGGGCTTAACGAACGTAACCACGATGCCGGACAACAGAGGCGAGCCGTCGGCATTCTCCAGCGCTTGCAGAGCCTTGCCGTCCACTCGGTCGATGATCTCCTTAATCGCCCAAGATTCACCGTTTTCAGCTTCGGAAATCAGCTTTTCAGCGATGGAATGCAATCTATGCGGTTCTTGGATAAGGATTTTTCGCAGCTTGTCGTAGAACAATCTCTGCCTTGCAGCATTTTGATTGCCTAGTGGCGCTCCACGTCCCTTTGTCTCAATTTCCATAGTCTTGATCTAATTAAGTTTTGTTGACAATAATCGTCACTTAGTTTTGGCTAAATTTTTGATTTTTGTGCGCTCTTGAGCCAATAAATCAGGTGCTGCTACGCCCATTGCTGCGGCTATTGCGGCGTTTCTACGGAACGGGTCAAAGGCGGCAAATCGGGAGCGTACCTGTTCCGGTACAAACGGAATAATTACATCTTGCGGTGTGCCGCTACCACCTTTTCCGCTTTTATCTATGATGCCGTTGTAACCAATCTTTTTTAGCGCTTCGGTAACTTTGTCAGGAATTGAAGTCCACACGTAAGAATTGTTACCTGCGGCTAGATCATCCTCTAACGTCTTAACCCATTCTTTAGGCGTGTATCGGGTGTTTTTGTCCCATTGATCTGCGCCATAGGCTTTTGTTCTGCTCCTGTCGTTCTTGAATTGTTCCTTCAAAAACGGCACAACTTTGTCTTGTAGTTCAGCTACGTTGGTTGTAGTCAACGGGTTGGAAATCATTGCCTTACCTAGCATTACACCTTTGGCAGAACTCCAAGGCGCGTTTGTTTGGCTAATTTCATAAGGAAAACCAGCCAATTTGTAAATATCAGCTAATTTTTCTTCTTGATTGTAAAGCGTGCCCGATTCTGCCCATATTTGTTTCAAAGCCGCTAATGGGTTGCCTTTAGATTCTCTGTTGAGATAGTGATTCCACGTATCTTCGCCCACATTCATAGCGTTAACTCCCGGCGGGTGCAGAGTCAATGGCCCTTCAGCTTGGTCAAAGTTTTGATAACCAACACGTTTAGCTTTATCAAGAATTTCGGTTTTTTTATCTTGCGGCAATAAATGCCACACGCTTTCTACAGATCGCGGCACACTTCCACGTTGTCCCATTGCTTGCGGGAAAACTTGAAAATAGTTAGCCATTTCGCCCGTGTCCATAGCCGACAATGATGTATCGGCTTTGCTCGTTGCGTATTTTGATGCAAGTTCCGGTGAATTTGTGCCATAAGGCATAGGCCCGGACGTAGCTTTGCGCGGGTCTAAATTCTTTTTTGCTAACAGCCGATCCAGCCTTTCCGTTCCATGCAGCCAGTCAACCGCACCCATCGCCGCTGCTCGTTGCTCTGACGTGTTGTTAAGCGGCAATCCTAGGCCACCTTGCTCTACAGGCAACGCTCCCCGTTCTTGGGCTAGGCGCAATGCAGCATCTTGCGGCGCACTGAATGCGCGTTTTATCGGCGCAGCTAACGATGCGGCTTCCATCGCCCTATCAACATTTCTTTGCTGCACATCTTCGGGCACGCCAAAGACCGACCCACGCCCTAACCTAACTCGGGCTAAGTCTGAGATTGAATTTGTCGGCTCGGCAGTGCCGTAAGTCTGCCCTGCGCCCAATGCCCGAAGCGCATCCATGACGCGCCCCGGTATCCTTGCTGCCTGCTGTGCATAAGTCGGCGGCGCTGCCGTTGCCATCTCCGACACCGGCGTGCCTTCGTACTGTCTCGGACTTAAAGCATCAGCAATTCTTGGCATGATTAAGTTTTATTACGTTTCGAGATGGCTTTAGCTTTAGCCTTGGCATCTTCTTTACTTGACGCGCCCCATGCAGTCAGAGCCAGCGCCAATCGTGTCGGCTTGCCCTGCTTTTCCATCGGGCCGGGCATATTGCCCATCCTTGCAAGGAAAGACGCTCTGCGCGGGTTGTCTCCAGCCTTAACGGGAGGTTTCAACGTCCCCCCAGTCTCAGCGTGGTAGCTTGCCCGCCCCTTTTCATTCAGCCCGCCAGCAGGGTTTTTGCCAGCTTTCTTAGTCCACGCAGCAGTCATTTTTTCTTTGCCGCCTTCTTGACGGAGTAAGCAATCGCTACCGCCTGCTTGGGCGGCTTGCCAGCGGCAATCTCCGTCTTGATGTTTTTCTGCAAAGCAGCCTTGCTAGTGGACTTTTTCAACATTAGCTTGCGCCGTGAATGATTGCAAAATTGATGATGACTGCTTCGCTGTATGAAGTCGAGGCGGTCAGGTTACGCAGCGTAATCAGAGCCGAACCAGCAGCTAGATACGAAACGTAAGTAGTGTAAGCACCCAAAGCGCTACCAGTTGTGTTACTAGAAACGCAAACGATTATAGTGTCGTTAGCGGAAATGAGGCTATTGGTCAGAATGAACGACACAGCGGTAGCACCAGCCAGCGCAGCGTTGTTCATCGTGATGCGACCGGCAGACTTGTTCAAAGTCACACCAGTGCTTTTGTCGGTTGCCTGAGTAACCGCGCCCTGTCCAGCAGTAGAATAACCAATCTCTGCCGAGGCATAGCAGGTCGTAAATTCGGGGTCTTGGTAAGCCACACCAGTTGCGACGGAATTGCTCATTTTAATTCCTTTCGTTAAGTTTCTTCTACAAACGCGACATCCTTCCAAGACATCAAAAGGTATCGCACGTCATCTTCAAAATACTCTGAGTAACGCAGGTAATCGTCGGCACTAGATTTGCCATACGTGCCAAAAAACACCTTGTCGCCCACCTTTAACGGCATCGGGTCTTGCTTGCCGTTATCGTACTTTTGCCCATCACCAACAGCCACCACTACTCCACGGCTGTCGGCTTCGTTATCCATTACCTGAATCACATCTGACTTAATGCGTGCTTCAGGCAATACTAGAATCTTGTCTTGCAGCGGTCGGAAGTTCATACGACCACCTCTAATACAGGCTCGACCTTACGCGGGCGACCCGGCTTGCGCTTTTCTTCCTGCCCCCACCATTCGCCACACCACTCTACGCGGTGCTTGTTGTAACTTTGAGGAAAACGGCGGCATTGCCCCATCACCTCATTGCCTGACAAAAAGTACGTGCAGGTGCTACAGTTGTATACAGCCATCAATGCTCCTTCATTGTGTGGTTAGAATCTCTGAGACTGTTCAGAGTCTCAGGGATTCGCTTACTTCTGTTTGTATTCGGTGCGCTCGTGCGTGTAGCAAACGCCAGCAGTACGACCAGTGTCATAAGTCTTGTCTGCGCCGGTCATGTCTTTTTTGCCCATTCCTACACCGCCACGCATCGGTTCTTTCTGTTCGCCACTTGCGTCAGCTTTAGCAACGCCAGCGGGTGCTTTTGCGGAAGTTCCGTATTTCATGTGATTCTCCTATGACAGAGTGAGTTTATACAACGTGGTATTGATAAGATCAGCTATTTCGTCAACGATGTTCTGAAGTTCACTATCTTGCGGCAACAACTCTCGGGCCTCGCCCACAAAGTCTTTCATAGCAGTCATGTACTGCATAGCATCTGTCGCTACGTGATAGTCCTCGCCGTAGCCTTTGATGCGACCATACTTGCCCTGATACGCCTCGGCAAACTGGTCGGTGGTTTCGATGATCTCTTTGTAGTATTCGCCAAGTGCGACGTGCTTGGCATAGCTACCCGGCCCTTCTGCGGCAAGGTGCATGAGATGGGCGTTCGTCCCGCTGTGCAGGAGGACTAAGACGAAATCAGCGACATCTTTATCCATAACTCACCCAAAAAAATCGAGGCAGAATAGCGCCTGTGACACCAACCTCGATAGACCGCCCGAAGGAGGGGAGGCGGTACAGGCTACACACTAGCAGAAAACTTTAAATCTGTCTCAGCCATTCTAGCAGCTTGATTCTGCATGACTAGCACTAGATTTTCTACCCCGGCTTCATCCCTCACCACAGACCAGCAGCCCGTCCACTTCTCTGCCCAATCTTCCTGTAACAAATTTTGTTTCCCTTTGGGTTGCTTGACCTCGACCAACCAAGTGACACCTTGCTTTGCCACTAACAGATCAGGCACACCCCGTCCCATCGCGGCTAGGGACAGAACAGAACAACCTCGCGCCCGGAAATGCTCGACGATCAGGGAATGGTTACTATCGACTTTCGCTGCTCTACGCATTCAACAAATCTTTCGTCTTATGTAACAATTCTTGCTCTGTCCCGTAACGCTTCTCAAACTCACGCCGCCACGGATGCCTGCTCACATACTCGGGATTGTTGCGACCGCTGCGATGATGAGTGGGACACAGGCATATCACAAACATTTCACCCGCCCGTTTGCTGCCACTCAGGACGTGATGGATATCGCCGTCGGAATGTTCCCCGTGAAACAATCGGCAAACAATACAGCCCAAATCCCTCACCTTGGCGTGCCACTCTTGCTCAAGTTTTGTCAACGTCTACCCCTAACGCGACCGAAGCATGATTGAGCCAGTCTAGCCATTCACTAAACTTTTCTCGTTCGTATTCGCTAGTTCGTCTGCCTAGCATCACGATGCCCCCATAAAGCCCCGGAGCGAGTCTAGGCGCGACTTCGCCCTCGTAAGTAGCTGTGAGTATGTCCTTCCAGTCGTTTTCGTGCAGGAACGTCTTTTGACCGTTTATCAGCCATTCTTTCTGTTTTGACCAAGCCTTGAGGATTCGCCATTGCGCCGCGTTTTGTTCAACGGTGCGCTTAGTATTCATAGTTAACCGTTGTTCTGTTGACTTGAAGCACCTTTGCGCCGTTGCGTAGATGAAAGTCTCGCGCCATGTCAGTCTTGGGCGACATAGTGATTACTTTATCTTCCCGATACCTTGCAAGGATAGATCGCACAAGTTTTTGCCCGCAACCTTTCTTGTAACTCCATATCGAATACAAAATAACTTTCAACCCCAAATCATCGTGCTTGTCACCACGCAATAATTCGCTCTCCGTTTTTGGGATGCTGAATCGGTATGCAAAACACGCGACCGCTTCAATCTTTCCACCTTCTAGCCACATATACACATAACGCCCGGAACTAAGTTTCCGCTGCGGGCTAATCTTTGGGCGCACAGGGTCATCAAACAGGATCGGATCGGGTTCAAGTAATTTGATTAGCATCCGTTCTTCTCCCACTCGGTAAACTCATACGCATAAACAGGCAGCAAGCCAAACAGCCATGTTCCGACCTTTAACCGTTTTAATTTTCTTGTCCATACTTCCGGCTTGTATTGATCGGGCTTGTTGATGATGCGGATAAAGTCATCTTCGTAGTTGTTCATGTGTTCTTATCCCTCAACTTGGCTTCGATGGCTTTGGCAAATTCTTCTAAACCCTCAATTTCGCAAAAACTGCAACTGCAACCATCCACACGAACATGGTTCAGCCGGTCAATTTCCTCCTCCGTCAGCCCAACCCACTCGCGCTGTGGTGGTGGGGTGGTGTAGAGAGGAATGTTACGCAAACCATTGCCGTCAACAACACTTGCGGAAAGAACATCCCCGTACTCATCCATCCACGCCACCGGCTTTTGCTCCGACTTGGAATGTGGTGCAGTGACTTCTACCGGAACAATTTTGTATATAAATTTTTCGGGCCATTTACTATTTTGTGCAGTAGCCGCCAACAATGTTTCTTTCAACGCTTGTTCAGTTTCTTCATAGCTTTCAAACAAAGTTGCTCTGCCGCGCCGCAGTAACATTTCTGAGTCTGTCTCATTCGGATAACCGTAAGACATGGTCTCCGAAGTTTTGTCCTGCGTTGCCTTTGCTTCAATCAAAATGATGTAGCCGATGGTCTTCATTTCCGCACCCATACGCGGCACATACGGCCACTTGCGCCTTTCTTTTGTCCATTGGTGTAAACCAAGTCCATACGTTCCAACTCGCTCATACGCCTAGCTACGGCGTTGTGGTCAAGATCAGTTCTGTCGGCAATGTCATAGATCGTGCCGGGTTGTTCTAACGCTTGCAGGATGATGCCGTGATGCTTGGTGGCTAGGTCTGCTGCCTGATCCGCTGCCATGTGGCTTGTATCAGGATCGGTGTTACGTACACGCGGAAACTGCAAGTTGGGAAACCATTTATCTAGCATCATTTTTTTATCCATTCATAGAAAAGGTTGTTTTCTGTTGCCCTAACTTCAACCACCGAAAACTCAGCCGCAAACGCCCTCACGATTTCGGCTGACATAGGCATTGCTGCTGCCCGTTCTTCTCGCGTCATGTTCTGCACGCGCACTGCTGTTGCTACCCTATCCTGCCACTTCATTCTTTTGCTCTACAGCTTTCCGGGCTTCCATTTCTCGGATATCCATTGCCGCATCTGCTACGCCATGCCAATCAGCTTGGCGCACTTTAAGCATGAGATACGCCTGCATAATTTCAAGATCGGTCATTGTTCTGCCTGTTTGTTTTTCATACCATCAAGAATCGCTTTAATCTTTGCTTTGTTGCGGGCAATTTCCTCCGGCGTTATCTTTGCCTCCAACATGATCGGCGGTGTCCAATGTGACCGGCACAATTCCACAAACTGAGGCAACGTCGGCGGTTCAAGCGGCAGGCTGTCCAAAGCCCGCTTGATCGTGTCAGGACGCTGATTTGCCAGCTTCTCAGCCCATATCTGCATAGCATTAACTATCCCCACATCCTCGCCATCAACTACCTGTCCCGCCATCCACATCCGTAACCACTTCAATCCGTAATTGGCGTGCATTACCTGAAAGATTTTCTTGATCCACGCATCCGGCAACTTCTCTTTCATGGCGCACACCTCCAAAAATTGATGATCCAGTTCTTGTCAACGATTCGTGATAGCTGCCTTTCTTTTGCAGCCACTCAGCCTTAAATCCCGTCCACCCTCTTGCACACATCTCTTGCAAAGCAGCCTGTAGGGTTAAGCCTGCTTTCTGTGCCTCCCGTTCAATCCCTTGCATAGCCGTTTTTGTGACTGTCGCCCGCTTAGTCTTTCTGAGCGAGAGAAAATCTTTCCATACGGATTCTGATACGCCTTCAGGCGGTGTATTTATTACTGGTGACTGGTGTTTGGTGACTGGTGACTGGTGAGCATTGCCTTCGCTATGCGTTCGCATTGCGTTCGCATTGCCATCGGACTGCGTTGGCACTTTGCTCCAACGAGCGTTTGCACTATGACGGGCCTTGTCTTGCTTCTCCCGAAACCGAGCAATTTCCTGATCGCACCTTTTATTGTGCCAATGCCCACCTTCCAAGAAAAAAAACTCTGCGAGCACCACATCAACAGCTTTTCGTTCCTCGCGGGTGCGGCAACCTATCAACCTTTGTATAGCTGAAACGTCACCCGGCAGCGGGCTTTCCTCGGCATAGTATTTTCGGATCATCCGCAGATATGCGGCATCCTCAAGAAAAGTGAGGTGCGCGGTTGCTTGCGCGTAGTCGCCTAAGTGGTGCTCGTAGTAGTTCATAGCATCCCTAAAAACAAAAACCCTCAAGTGGGGAGGCGGTTGGAAGCCTGCACAAACACAGGTTGCCATCCCCACTAGAGGATTCTTGTGCTTGTGTTCGCGCTTCCAACGCGGCCCGATATTTCTCTCGGACAAACACACAGTAAACGACTTTTTTTTGTTTGTCAACTACTGCTGCGGGACGATCTCTGCCACCATCTGTTTGACGGGGATGTAGTCATTGGGGTTGACCTTCAAAGCACCGCCGGTAATGACTTCGAGTTTGTAGGCAACGCCTTCGGGCATTTGCTTGCGCTTGACCCATTGGCTGATCGCCTGACTGGTGATGCCTAGCGCCTCTGCCAGCTTCCTACGATTGCCGAAATGCGCTTCTGCTTGTTGAACGTTCATATCAATCCTTATAGGTAAAGAAACTTGCAAACAAGCGTAACCTGTGCAAAGCTATCTTGTCAAGCAGCGTGGATTTAGTTAAGAATACTTTACAATTTTCCTTTGCAACAAGTGTTGACTTATGCCAATTAGGTGTGTAAAGTTCGTCTTGTGGTAGCGAATTGACAACAACAACTTTTCGGAGGTTTCCCGATGTTTGATTTCCAAGTAGTTCCTTCCGACTTTGCCTCCACCGAGGTAACTATCGTCGCTCAGTCGGAGCGTGGCTTGCAGTTGTTTGCGGAGCGTTATGGCTTCGCCTGCACTAGCATCAACGTTCGCAAGTCGATTGCTCCCGACGTTGCGGAAAAAATCGAGGCTCTTGGTTACACCATTCAGTAAATCTAAACGGGGGCGCAAGCCCCCACTAATTGACAACAACAGGAGACAACCATGAACCTCTGCAAAAATTGCGCTCATTACAAGAAAAACGCCGACAACATTGAAGCAAGCGAATGCACCCGCAAGCCGCAGTTTTCACCCATCAGCGGGCACGTCTTGCCGACGTTCTGCAACCTTGAACGTAACGCTTGGGGAACGTGCAAACCCGAGGGCGTTCACTTCAAACCACGCGAATCAATAATGACTGAGTCAGAACTAGATCACGAATGGGCGCGACGCATGAGCCGCGGCGAATACGACTACGACATTTTCTGCCGTCGATTGGTGGCTGGATCATGAACGGCGACCGCGCAGTGGCTATCGGTTTCACAATCATCTTTCTACTTATCGTTACGGGAGTGCTGTCGTGATGAATACCATCGAAAAAATCTTATTAACAACTGGTGTTGTATCAATGTCTTTGTATGTTTTTCTTGAAATTTTTTGTTTTGCGAAAGGTTGCTGAAATGAACAAATCAGAAAGCATCACCAACCTAGCCACCGCGCTTGCAATGGCGCAGATGAACATCAAGGGCGCAATCAAAGACAGCGCCAATCCGTTTTTCAAGTCAAAGTATGCTGACCTGTCCTCGGTTGTTGAAGCAATCCGCCCTGCATTTGGTCAGTGCGGACTGAGTTACATTCAGCGGATCGAACCTAGCGACAAAGACGAAGTGCGCGTCGAAACAATCCTGCTCCACGCATCCGGTGAGTGGCTGTCTTGTGGCGTGCTTAACTTGCCAGTTAGCAAGGCAGATGCCCAGGGTTACGGTAGTGCTTTGACTTATGCCCGCAGGTATAGCCTTGCCGCTGCCGCTGGTGTTGCGCCGGAAAATGAGGACGATGACGGCAATGCAGCCACCAAATCAGCGCCCAAGTCAATAGCTGTTTCTGTGTGGGACACCATGCCTGCCGATGAACAAAAATTCTTGTCTGACGTTGCGGAGGAAGTCATTGCTCAAATTAATCTGAACGATATTGAAAGTGCAAAAAAATACATAGACGATCAAAACCTTGATGCTGACGAAAAGACGGCATTGTGGTCACGATTTGATTCCAAACAACGTGCAGCATTGAAGAAAGGTTGATCATGGCTTACATACCGAAACCCGGCTCGTTCACGCTGTTCAAGAACTTGAAAAAAGAGGCAGACAATCACCCCGATTATCGTGGCGATGGCTTGGACATGAACGGCGAGCCTGTGTGGGTTAGTGCATGGATCAGAGAGGGCGCTAAAGGCAAGTTCATGTCTTGCAGTATGCAGCACAAGAACAAGGATCAGCCCAAGCCTAAGAAAGCTGGCAATTTGTCTGACTTGGATAACGACATTCTTTTCTAATGCAGGGGGCGATATGGATACGGATGACGTTGCTGGGTTTTTTGGTATCGCCATGATTGTCTGGGTAATTGCAGCATGGATCACGCATATCGTGGTGTGTTTGAAAACCGCAAGCTGGGGGTTCTTGATTGCTGGCGCAATCTTTTTCCCTGTCGCTTGGGTACATGGAACCGGCTGTTGGTTTGGCTGGTGGTAGATCAACGGGGGAAAGCTGCGGCAAGTACCCTACAAAGGCACACTATGGACGAACAATTCCAGTCTTTAGCCTGTATGCAACTTTTGATGAATGTTGTGTCGCTTGCAGTCATTGATGCTTGTCTAAAACCAATAAAACGTAAAGATTCATCAAGGCACAAAGTTTTTGTTGCGCAAGACAAAGCCATCGACGCAATTATGTTTCTAATGGAACGCGCTGAACATTTTGTCGAACTGATTGGGATGGAAGGATCGCGTTTCAAAAAAGAACTGATCAAAACAACGCGGAAAGATTCAACAAACAATATCACTAAACATCTTACCGACGAACAACGTAGAAACTTTCGATTTAATCATGAGTATTGGACAAAAAATCCCGCACGACGCAGATTTTTACCGGAGGAAGAAGAATGAGATTAGCCGACGCAATACATTGGATGATGAGTTACGACGCTTTGCAGCCTGATTTGATACCCGTCGATAATTGGAGACCACAAGACCCAAGTCGGTACAACGAAGCAAGGAAAAAGTGCATTGCTTACTTGCGGGAACGTAACCTCTACATTCTCGATGGTCACTTCATCCCCACGAAATCAAGTCACACAGACATAACCGTGATCTTCAATCGTGAGAAAAGCAAAAACGGCGACACACTCATACAGGTGGCAAAATGAAAATGCTTTGTCTTGTCTTGCTTCTTACAGGCTGTGCAGCAGATGGTACGTCACTGCTGCTAGTCGATAAGGAAGTGTCTCCCATGTCGCGGATGCAAGTCATTGCAGCAATCAATGAATGCGAAAGTTCCAACACCCGCGCTATGGTCATCACTACAAATCGAAAGGTCAATGGTCACATGATCCCTTCGGTTGTGGAAGTGACCTGCATACCTAAGTTCACCTCACATCTGAAATGAAACCCCGCGCCCGTCAAATCATTGAAGGTATGCAGGAAGTTCTGCGCCTAAATATGGAACTGACCGCCACCAACATCGCCATAATCCTCAACGACGATGCCGGGAATATCACTCGCTATATGACCAGCATGGTACGCGATGGTTTAATTTTGCGAATGGGTTTGCGCCTGCAATACAACGGCAAAACTCGCACCAAGCACATGATGTGGCGCATCAATTACAAGAAAATAAAGGAACTAGAAAATGAGGAAGCAACGACGATGGAGGCTGAAGGAGCATCCGGCTCTATGCTCGAAATGTCAGACAATCAAGCCACAGACAGAATACAGTTTGACAAAATTCAAAACGCTCTCGTCTTGGTGCAAAGAGTGCCACCGAACCCTATGCCGTAATCTTTATAGGAAAAAACATGATCTTCTTTAGTGGCTTGATAATGGCAGCAATCGGCTTTTGCGGTTTTATGTTTGTCTGTAATCCCAAGACAAAACAAACAACGTTTGCAGAGGATGTTTGTGCGTTTGTTCTGTTTGCTGGTCTTTGCATTGCCTTAATCGGCGCTATTCTTTGGGCGGTGCATCATGTTTGACCGCGAATACATCAAGACGCTACAGCCTGATGCGCTTGAGCAGCTTGTCGAGCGCCATCGTAAAAGCGCCATTCAGCAAGGCTTGGTGACCGGCATTTTGTCAGGATTCTTACTCGGACTTTTATTTGGGAAATTACTATGATGGACTACGCTGAAGGCATTATCGAAATTGCGCGACTGCGCCAAAACGCGCACTATGCGCTGCTTGCAAAGGACTGGGCAAAGGCGTGTGATCTAGCGGATGAGATCGTCAAAACCGCCTCATCGCTGAAACTTTTTTGTATTTATCAGATGAAAGACGATGATGGAAAACTATGAACGGTGCAAGGTTTGTGACGTTGCTTTCCGAAAGGGCGATAATGTCATGTGGTGCAAGATCAGATCGTGCCCTAAGACGCAACAGCGTGAACCTACCGAGCAGCAGCTAACCGCTGCCTTCGGTAAGAAAGTTACGCCAGCATAGTGTTAGCAGCTTTTTCGACTGCCTCAACCCGGCTTAACCAACCCTTTAGAAACTTAGATTGTTCGGGATGCCGGGATACTATGCCCTGATAAAAAGCCTCTTTCTGATCCGAGAATCGCTCTAGGATTTGGCTAGGCTGATGATTAGATACCGCAGCTAACGTACCCGCACCGATAGCGCCATCGTCTTTTGTGTCTACCGCACGCTGTAGAAACTTAGCAGCCATGCCTGTTCCGGCGTTCACAGCGAAATCAAATACCGCGTAGTCCACGCCTGCGGGCAAGTCGTCGCACCGGCAGCGATCCCAGTATTGGCGCTTATAGAACGGCTTTACAGCCTCAACCGTTAGCGCGTGCATCTCGCCATCCATGATTGCGCGGCCTAGATACTCGCCCCATGCTATGCGCGTCACACCTAGATTAGTCTCGCCACCTTTGTCGTGCGGATCGTTGACGTAGCCGCCCTCAGACTGGATGACATGAGCGAATGCAGCTTCCCAGTTAGCCTTCATTTCTCAATACGCTCCGTGACTTTGACTGCGGCTAGGATGCCTATAAAGCCACCCACAATGGTTTGAAACGATGGGCCGATAATCTTGAATACATCGTCGTTATTGATGATGCTGTTAGGCATGAATAAGCCAACTAGAAACACACCCACCATTGATATCATGACCAGCGACAGCGTGATGCTGACAAGAATCGTCACGAAACAGATCGTTTTCTCTCTCATTTCTTAACGCTCATAATTTTCTCTAACGTCCTGCCGCCGAAATAAAAGGACATGATTAGCATTCCCCATTGGCCCAACAGTTGCACGTATTCCTTGTTTACCTCGATATCCCATGCTGACATAAGTCCGAACACGGTATAGGTGACAAGGATGAAAATCAATGTGGTCGGTCGGATGTTTTTAGACAGCCACGAATCCGAGGACATATCCGCTTTAAGCCGGTCGGTCAGTTCGTGCTGCTCTGACACGTCAGCATTCAATGCCGCCAGTTCGCCGTTTTGCTGCATTTCTAACAGCTTTAGCTTTGCAGCTTCAGCCGCCGCAGGATCAGGAAATACCTTGTCGAGTATCTTGCTGCCAATGTCTAAGACTGCGCCTAGTGGAAACATAGTTAGCCTCTGTAGTAAATTGCTACAAAAATGATGATGCCGCCAATGCCTAGAACCACAAAGATTCCTGCTGTCATTAGCAGTTCTTCCTGTTCTTGTTTCTTCCTTGCTGCTCGGTCTTTAGCCAGCCTAGCTTTGCGGATTGCTTCTCGATTTTCTGCGTCTTGCTCGCCGCTGATTCTGTCGCGCTCTGCACAGAGTTCGGCATACAAATCCATCTCGCCCTTGAGTGCAAACATATCCCGCAGTTCACGTTCAAACTCGCGCATCTGCTTGCGCTGCATCACAATCGTGAATGCTTGCGACAAGACGCTTTCTTGCGCTGCTGCTTGCTTCGGATCGTCAGATTTAGGCTGAGTCTTTAGTACCTCAACCTCTTTAGCAGCTTTCTCAATCTGCCCTTGAGCCTTGAAAAACTTGCTGAGATCGTCGTAACAATCTTTGATCTCATGCCCAAGGTTGATCGCTTCCTTGACGAAGCCAACGCTAGTCTTAGCTAGTGCAAAGGCTGCTCCAATAGTGATCGGGTCTATCATTCATTTAGCCCCCTGTTTTTGTCACTAAGTGCAGCAACAAAAGAATAATTGCGCCAGCACAGGCAATGCCGATGCTTTCTATGCGTTTAATGCGGAGGATGGTTTCTTTCCAACGCTCCGCGCAGACCGCCTCATGCACAGACAACCGGGTATCCATATCTTCCATGACTACGACTTCATAATGTACGCGAGGGCGTAGTACGGAGGCAGGTTAGCGTTGGTCGCACTGACACCAGTCGATGCGTTAGTCACCGTGACGTTTGCTGTGCCTGATCCCGTTGTGTAAGTAGTCGATGCGCCAGTGGTTTGCAGTGCTGCACCACCGCCTGCATTGATGCTGCCTTGACCTGCAACGTAGCTATGCGTGTGTCCTGCATCCACTGCTGTCGCTGTGTGGGTGTGGCTAACTACCACCGCATCCGTCGAGCCGCCAGTAGCTGCAACCGCATAGGTAGAACCTGCGCCTACAAGGAAACGATTGCGAAGATCGGGAGTGCCGTTAGAACCATCGCACAGGTAATAGCCGGACGGAATCGAGCCAGTAGCGCCCGACCATAAAACAATCACGCCTGATGGCAAGGTTGGCGACGATGCCGGAATAGTGCCTAGAATGCCGTACAAGTTGTCGTAAGTCTGAATCAGCGAACCCGTCGAATCCTTTAGCACAAACTTATAGTTATAGCCGTAGGTCATCCATATCTCAGTGGCAGGGCGACCATCGCTACCGAGAACAATAGGGTTAGCGTTAGCCACGTTGCCGCTGTTGTCGGTATACGTCGCTAGAGGCGTGCTAGAACCTGCTTGATACGTGTAGATCAAGCCACCGGATAGGGGAGTTCCTGCGTTAGTGAGGAACTGAAACCCGTTGCCGATAGGGGATAGGTTGACTGACATAGTTAGTCCTTATTGGTTTTGCTGTTCGTTTTGGATGTTACTTTGTCGCGTTGCCGCAGTGATTGCACCAGCGCCCGCAACTCCCGGCTTGATAAAAGTTTTGATTTCAGTTCTTGGTCTTGCTGTTGGTTCGATAGCTTGTTTAACCAATTCTGCGCCTCTAACAGACTGATTTGCGCCTAGCAATCTTTGCCCTAACGGCGCAATGTATGGAAGTTTTGCAGTAGCAATCATCGAAGCAATATCATTTATTGCGCCTGAGTTCACAACACTTTGAACTAAATTAGCAGCTTGCACCGTTGTGTTTGATCTGTTTATTGCGCTTGCTATTGGCTCAACATATATATTTTCTGCAACACGATTCATTTGTCGCAACGTACTTAATTGTTCTGGCGACAAAAATCGTTTGAGCCTTGCCAATGATTCAGTTTTATCGCCAACAAAATCCCTCATTGTTTCATTTTTAAATAATGCGTTATCTTCACCTTTGTTTCCCATTACTTTTTGTTTAATATGACTTATTACATCGTATTGTAATTGTTGTAATGCTTTAGGATTATGTTCTTGCAAATACTTTTGCATTCTAGAAATTTCATCAACATTACCAGTCAAAATATGTTTTCTAATAAATTTATCCGGTTCTTTGCCATCTAACGCATCTTTTAAAGCTGGGATGCTTTCAATGGTTGTAAACCTTTTGCTTGCTGCTGCCCTTGCTTCTTTTGCCGCAGCGCCAGCTTGACCGGGCAAGTTTGCGCTTGCCTCATTAATTGCGTTTTGTATTGAACGATGAAGGTCACTAAGCGCAGTTAACGTACTTTTTTCTTGCTTGCTTGGATCACGAATTGAGTTAATATTTTTTATTAATGCTTCAGCATCGTCAATGGTAACAAGTTTGTTTTGTTTTCCTCGCAACAATCCTAAAGATTCCATGTTGTTTCTTACACCTTCGGGTATCATGCTGCGTCCAAAATCATGCACTATTCGTGCATAATCTTGTGACAAACCTTGAAGTGATATTGGAATATCTTTGCCAGTTGAGTTTCTATAAGCCGCGTACGCATCACGTACCTTTGCCGCTTCGGATTCGTCAACTTTCAACAACGCACCGCGTAATGTATCGCCGCTAGTCGTTATGTCTTGACCTTTTTTTGCACCAAGTGCATCAAAGTTTTGAAATAATGCTGTGTTTGCTTTTGTCATTACTTCTTGAATTGGCTCGCCAACCCCTTGCAAACCTTTTAGGTTTTGCTCAACAGCATATTGCATTGGGTCACGTGTTACCTGACCACGAAGCATAGGCACAGGCACAGGCAGATTTGATGCTTCTGAGTATCGAACAGCAAAGTTTTTAAATCCTTGCACATCGCCAGTTTTGAGGGCATTTTTGGCTTGGTCTACTAATCCATTAAAAAAAACTGGAGAGACTTTGCTAGGATCAATGCCCGCAGATTGAATGACTTGAATGGCGTTATCTTGGAGTCTTTCGTTAGGGATCATGTTGCCAAAACGCTGTCTAACGGCATCAATGCCTCGACCTAACGTATTGGCAGCAACGTGCAAAGCAGGCCCAAGCAACGCACCGCCAGCCGCGCCTGTAAGCGCTTGATTCAGCTTCTCAGTCTCAAAGGGTACAGTCTCGCTAGTTGCTGGCGTAGTCAACGGGTTTGCAATAGCACCTTGCGCTGCCGCTTTTGTACCAGCCCCAATTATTCCGGTTGCAGGGCCAAATCCCGGCACTAACTTGTTTGCAGGGTTTAATAAGAAACCACCAACCTCACCAATAGTTGTTGCAACAGGATATTGTTCCTCTGCTGGCTTTACTGCTGCCTCGGTCTTTGCTATGTTTTGCGCTGCGTTCTGCGCTATAGCATTGCGCCGTTCTTCAGATAGTCCGGGGAAATATCGTCCCACTAGCTGCTGAATGCCACTCATGCTTTTTGAGATAATTGCACCGGCAGCTAAACCGGCAGCGCCAATTTCACGCACGCCCGGTATGGATTCAATCGTCGATGCGATTGCTTGATTGGATGGACTAGGTGCAACAAACGATGAGACAGGAGCAAACTGCGCTCTAGCAGGCGCGGCAGCAGTCACCGCAGCAGGTGCAGCAGTTGTTTCAGCAACAGGCGCAGCGGTCACAGCAGCAGGATTGACACCTAACGCACCTCTAAGCCCCTCAAGGTTGAAGTCACCCTGTGTCGGCTGTACGCTAACAGTAAAATTTCTTTTCTCTGCTGCCAGCTTTTTAGCTAATGCTTCAGCTTCTGCATCAGTAGCAACAACGTGCCGTTCGATCTCATTTTTTCCAGCAGTTTTAACACCTAGCGCTTTTCCTAGACCGGAGATGTCAAATTCATCAGCCATGATTAACGCGCTCCTGCAAGGGTGTTGTATCTTCCCAAGTCACCATCAACCAATGCCTTATAGCGCTCTAACTGACCAAACAATTTTTGCTGTTCGGGAACGGTTACCTTGTTTGCTGCCGTCCATTTTTTTAGCCCATCTGTGCTGCCGCCTTGATAAGCATTCAGCATCATCATTGCTTTCATATCAAAGGCTTCATTCATTGCAGCATCAAATTGCGGCTTAACATATTGCGCCGTTGGATTCCTTGAAACTGCCTTATCCAAGCCTTGCGAATAGTTGTATGCGTGCTGCAACAACGGGCGCAGTTGTTCCATCGACGATCTAATAGCCGTTGGATTTCGTTCTGCACTAGCTATTGATTTTTGTACCGCTGCAAGATCAGCAGCAAACTTATTGCCAAGCGCGGCATTTTTGTTCAATGCCAAATCTTCAATAGTTTTGCTGATAATGTCTCTAGCAGATGCGGCTAATTCTGCTGCATTGTTTCCTGAGACTGAACCTAGTACCGATTGAATGCCTTGCTGTGCCTCTGAAAACTTACCCGTTGCCGCTAATGGCAAATACTTTAGAACTGTGTCAATGTTGTTTAATGCAACTTTTGCAGGTTGTGCTGCCGCCCTTGCATCAATAATTTGTTGTTGATAAACCTTTCCCGTTTCAAGCGATTCACTTTGCGGAATGGTTGGAGTAATTGGCCCAGTTGGGGTAGTTGCGCTGGGTTGCACATCACGAAAACCTGTGGTTCTTCCTAACGCATCTCTTACTATCACTTGCGGCAAATTTGTGATTGGGTTAACCCCGCCAGTTGGCGTTTCTAAAGCTGTCGGCGGCACAGTCATTGTGCTTGCTGGGCCTGCTGGTGTACCCGGCGGCGTGACAGCAAGAAACGGACTTCCCATTGTCATAGGCACAGACGTTGCGCCAAGATTTTGCATAGCTGCCGATGGGAACGTTTTTTCTATTTGCGCTTCCGCAGTTAACGCATTAAGTGAATGCCTTGCTAACCATGCTTTTAGGTCTGCCGTCGTTCCTGTTTTTGGCACTTCAGATCGTGCCTGTGCAATAACTTGATCGTTCCCGCCTGCATTTCTAATGGTTTTAACCAAAAAATCATCTATATCTTCCGCATTTAATTGAGGACGATTTAATAGCTTCAACGATTCACGAGCAAAATTTCCTTGATGTTCGTGCATCAATTTTAATTGCGCGGAATTAGCTTGCGATTGTGCGGTGCTTGAAGTTGCCTCACTTGCTTTGACTTCAAACGGCAGCGTTTGCCTTGCTTTTGAAACAGCTAAATTCTTTGCTTCCACTTCCAAAGGATTTATCTGCTGCGCTTGCTGAAGTTGTAAACGTGCAGCTTCAAGCTGGATCGGGTTCATCTCCCGCGCTTGCTGATAGCTTTGCAAACCCGATGCTGCGTTAACCATATCGGCAAGATTGTTTTTAGGCGGCTGTACGCCTAGCGGTATGTTTGTGTTAAATCCAAAATCTGCCATGATTTATCCTTAACCTGTTTTCAGTTGCAAGCCTGTGCCGCCATTGCTCCAATCGCTAGGAAGCCCGGAAAGTCCACCAGCAGCACCGACAGCGCTTTGATTTGTAATTGTTTGTCCTTGCGGCGTAACCGCAGGTTTATACATCAGCGACGCTAACGTAGCGTTATTGGCAATGTTGCTGCCCGCATTACTGTAAGCATTGGCAGCGCCGATCAAGCCTGACCCTGTAGCTGCTGCACCACCTACGCCAAGACTAGACAAGTTATTTGCTAGGTTAGAACCTGCTGCATTAACCGCGCTTTGTGCAGTCTGTCCGATTCCTGCTATACCAGCAAGACGGTTGTAAATGTTTGATTGATTATTTGTAAAATTAGTAAATGCATTTTGATACGCATTGTTTGCGTAATCTTGCGTGAACTGGTTAAGCCCTTGCAAAGCATTGCCACCAACAAGACCGCCAGCTAGGTTTGCTCTAGCCGCGTTAATGTCTTGACCTTGCTTAAGCATGAAGTCATAGTTAGGTGCTAATCCTTCTTGCAAATCTTGAGCACCAAACTGTTTTGTCAGATACGGCATCATGTCCGAAATCTGACTAACACCTTTGTAGCCTAATTCACGTTGTGGGCGCTGTTGCTCGTTGATAAGGTTGAACTCTTCTTGCTGAATGCGTTGAGCATTAGCAGCAGCATCTGCTTGCTGTTGTGCTGCTTGTTTAGCTGCATCAGCTTGCTTTGATCCTGTGTAAGCGTTTAACGCAGCGCTACCACCAATAACAGCAGCAGTTACCCATGTCATGATATTAGTCCTTGTTTAATCTGATTTCGTGCGTCATACAGCGCCATTACGTCCGGCTCAATAATTTCGGCTTCGATCTCATCCAAATCGGTCTTATCGGTTTGATGAATCGTGATGCCAATAGAATCTTGGACTGCATACGTCACGCGCTTTGTGCCGGGTTGCGATTCCACTACATCGCCCGCCTTTAATGTAACCATGCCTTTTTCTGACCAAGCAATTATTTCTCCAGCAGCACACAGAAAGATATGCGCCTTCTTATGAACCTTGCCGACAATCGTCGTGCCAGCCGGACGGAATACGCGACGGCAATACATCCCGCCCGCAAAGTAATGATCCGTTTGCAGTTCAACCTGCGGCATTTTGACCATCTCTGCTTGCAGGTGGTCTATCTGCTCACGGCTTGGCGTTTCGCTAATGATTAGGTTCATTGGTTGTAGTACGGCACTTTGAACTGCTGACCGTTAACCGTGACGTTCATAAAGCCCGCAGGCTTGCTAGGCAACACAGCATTGCCGGGTTTTGCGCTGATCGAACTAGAGAAGTTCAACAGGTTGATAAAGAATTGCTGCCACGCCCTCGTTGGACGATTGGTATTTGCTTCAAGGAATTCAGACTGCGGATAAGGCTGTGTCTGTGAGGTAGGTAGCATTAGCTTTCCCCTGACGTAGCTTTGATGTTTGCAGAGACAATTACGCAGTTAATAGGATCAGTCATTACCACTTCAAAAATACGATCCCGCGCTGTGCCTAGCCTGCGCCATATCGCACGATTTTTGTATTTGCCGATCTGACCAATAGTTGTCCAATGCTCATTCGACCACGTAGAGCCGCCATCGTTAGACCATCTCAACATAGCCTGCGGATCGTCGCCTTGACCTGTAGAAACGCCGACACCGGGCTGGAACTGAATCTGCAACTCGTCGAAATACTGGCGCTGAAAGTCAGAGACTAGATGTGGGCATCGTCTTAGGCGACGCACCTGCTGACCATCATCCGTATAAACACCGTTTTTCAATGCGTAAATCTTGCCGTTTTCATAGTCACCGACAAGGGTAGAACTTTGAAAAAATGCAGCGCAATTTCCGCGATGCCTTTGGTATTCGTTGGTATTTGTGCAATACAACCACTTGAACCATAGTCCAGTCGTTGAATCATAAGCCCACGTAAGCTGCAAAGTTGGAAACGAAATTACATAGACTTCGTGGCCTTCTAGCTGATACGACCACGCCACAGCGTCGCTAATGACTTGACCTTCTAATGTGTTCTCTACTGCGTGTGTGCTAATTCGTTGCGGCAAATAGCCATTCATCTGCACAATCGTTGCATCGCCACGGTTGTTTTTCGAGATGTAAGCAAACGAATTGCCAAGCCTAGCAATAGAGAATTTCGCTGCTATGCCGTGTTGCGTAGACGTTCCCGGTATGCGCTGCAAAGGAAAGGGAAACGTACCTGAGTCAATCCATGTCTCGCTAGAGACTTCGCCCAGCAGATAAACTTCTCGATGGTCAACCATGACAGCCACTAGATTGTCAGGTGATCCGTCTTTGCTTGAGAATGACAGCGCTAGAGAGAATGGCGATAGTGCAGACGTAGCGCCAAACTGTTGCGTGTTCGGACGGTTATAGATGATGTAGTTATCTAGGATGTCTACCGAGGTTGCGCCTGAGAATGCGCCATCTGTTGCAGGCAGCACCGTGAAGTTCAGCGCATACATAGTCTCGCTAGAGATCGTCTGCGACGGACTGACACTGTACGTACCTGTTCCGCCCGTACCTGTGCCCAAAGCCGTGATAATGGTGTTAGCAGTAATTCCCGTACCTTGGATGGTCTGACCCGGATACAACGTTCCCGAAGTCGCTGTCACGTTCAGAGAGTAGTTAGCCATTGTGACCGTACCCGTACCTGACGCACCAGTTCCGCCCAATGTGTCGGCAATCGTGAACGTCGCGGTCGTGCTGTAGCCAGTGCCGGGGTTGGTGATCGTCACCGCAGTAATGACACCTGCCACAGCAGTCACTGTCCCCGTAGCTGCCACACCACCCGAGGGCGTGTTAAAGGTGATGATCGGGTTGGAGTAGTTAGACCCGCCATTAGTCACAGCAAACGACTGCACACCGCTGCCGATTGAGGCAGTCATCACAGAGGCTACAGCCGCCGAGTTCATGGTGCTGGATGCGACAGTCTGCGAGATATTGATGGTGTACGTACCCACCCCGCCCGAACCTGTGCCTAGCGCTGTGATTACGGTTTCCGCAGTTACACCTATCCCAAACAGTTGCTGACCCGTCGTAATCGTTCCGCTGTTCATCAGGGTGACGGTTAAGGTCGTTCCTGAGACTGATCCTACAAACTGTGCGCCTAATGGCGTGGAAATTCTCCACGTGTAGCGATACGTTCCATCTACGATGTACGCATTCAGCCCGTTGTCAGTAATGCCGACACGACCGGAGGACGAATTAAGCTGCCCGATAATGGTCGGGACGTAAGTCGAATCCATCGAGTAGACATAAGGGCCACACACCGCCAACAGGATTGAGCCACCTGACAGGGTACGCATCCCCCTGACTTCCTGCTGGTTTCGCAACACAATCTGCGAGACTAGCCCCGGCGTGGGGTACAGAGCCACTACACCGCGCTCACCTTGTGCTTTGGTAGGGTCTACTTCGGGATACCAGTTAATGCACTCCTGTGCATCTTGGTAGATGCTAGGCGCTTCGTAACTAGCCCCTACGAATCCGAAATCCGGCATTTCTTACCTCATAAACCCGCCGCTAAGAATCCAGCCCGCATCCTTCATCTTGCCAACTAGGAGGGAATCGGGGTATCTAGCAGCTTGGGTCGGTCGCATATTCGTGCGTTTGATCGTCGCTTTGCCCTGTGCGGCATAAGCATTAATCATCGTGATTTGAGTCGTTGAGGCTTTGCCGTACATTGGCATAAGACGCTCTGCTAAACACCACCGCAGCGCCATGCTGTAGCCTTGCGGCAGCGCGATAGAGTCATACATTGTCTGATAGCGGGCAAACACCGTATCCGCAAACAGGTGCATTTCGCCCTGTGCAGGGTTAGGCCATACGTAGATCGTGCCTAGCTGTTCGCCGGGCATATAGTAAAGCGCTTTAGGCCACGGCCCGTTGAGGCTTTTCAGTCCAATTTGCTCGTATTCTTCGACGTTCAAAACGCCAACAGGATAGTCAAGTCCACCGTTATAAATGGGCACACCGTTGCTAGTGGTAGTGACACGGACGAAAGCAGAATTGATTGCTAGAGGACGCTGGTAATAAGCCGATAGCGTGGTGCTGGCGACAGTTTGCGGCACGTTGACTGTGTACGTACCAGCCTCGTTGATGTTGCCGCCTGCGCCTGAATTAAAACCTGTGATGGTTGTTCCCGCCGTAACCCCTGTACCACTCAGAGTCTGCCCAATAGCCACCGCACCGGCAGATATAGATGTGATCGTCAGAGTAGTCCCTGAGATTGAGCCAATGAACGTCGCGCCAATCTGACCACCCGGCCCGATGGTGTATTGGATTTGATTCTGCACTACAGGAAAGATGATCTCGGTCTTGTAAAACACCATCATTTGCTCGTTTGACCATTGATCCACTAGGTCGTTGAGCATATCGAATGCGTCCTGCGCGGCATCCGCTGTCGGCGTTTCGCCTGCTTCTAGCGCACCTATGTCCTTCAAGGCGCGGCTAATAATGTCAATCGGTTGAGCCATTTTCAGTCCTTAAACGGCGTGAAAGCAGTCTTTAGCCACGGCAGCACAGGTTTTTCCTTGTTCAGCGCTAAAAGCTGGCTTTCTAAGTTGCTGCTGATTGCGCCTTTTGATCCTTGTTCGATCCACGAAATGATATCTGTTTGCCGCACTTTATGATAGGGAAGAATTGCCACCGGATCAGGAAACTTCCAATGTCCCTCGCTTTGCACCACCTGTTCATAGCCCCTAGCCGTCACCCGGTAATGGGCGCTAGTGATAACGCTGTCGGTTTCCTCGACACTAAGAATCTGCCATTGCAAGTTAACCATCAATCGCGCTCATAATTTCATCAATAGTTTCTTGGACTTCCCACGAGTTGCCGTTCATTCCAAAGGCTACGGAAACTTTTGTACCATCTTCCTGAGTGTTCTCAAAGAAAGACATAATCATTTCGGTATTTATAATCAGATTCTCACCAATACGACCTTTGGTTGCATTCGTCAGCTTGATGAGTTTCATACCTGATCCCATGATTGAGTGGCTTCGTTCCACGAATATTGCTTATCGTCCGTTGGCATAGGCACAGGCGCACCCCACAAACAGCTATCTTCTTTCAGCATCCAAGACGGAAACGGTTGCGGAGGAATGAAAGCATCCCGTTGCGCGTCGTAGGTGTAGTCGATGCCCGCGTAATTCTTGCGGAATGGCGTACCGCCGAGAGCATGAACACCGCCGTGGGTGTTGTAGCTGGTCTGCTTGTAAACGTCGCCGGTGCGGGCAGTTAGTTCTGCCTCTTTGCCGTCATCTTCGTCACGACCTACGGTAACGAAAGTTACGACATTGTTTGAGTCAAGTTTTGCAAAATGCGCCATGATTTTCCTTAAGCAAACGATACGGTTTCGCTAGTTGTCGATGTAGCGGTCACAGTATAAATTTTGAACCCGCCGCTGGTCGTGGAAGTCTGCGTTACGCCGCCGGAGAAGGTTGCAGTGTAAGTGTCAGGAATTTTGATGATGACTACGCCGCTGCCGCCCGTTCCTCCAGTTGTAACCCTTCCCGCGCCACCACCGCCGCCGGTGTTAGCAGTTCCGGCAGTACCAGTTCCCGTTCCGCTACCTGCGCCGCCGCCGCCGCTTCCTCCAGCATAGCCCGTCGGTAAGTTATCGCTTGCCCCGCCTCCCCCTCCGGCCCTTGTTACCGACGAGCCGGTGATGCTTGACGCAACGCCATTCCCGCCAACTCCACTACCGCCACCATTTCCTACTTGACCAGCGCCGCCGCCGCCGCCGCCAGCAGATAAGGTAATGTTTCCAAAACCCGCCCCGCCTGCATAGCCTTGATTTGTCGTGGCAGTACCTCCTGTGCCGTTGCTAGTTCCAACGCCACCGCCACCGCCGCCCGAGCCACCTGTGCCGCCATTGGTTCCTATAGAGCCGTTATAGCACCCTCCATAGCCGCCGCCGGTTGAAGTAATACTGCTAAAAACTGAATTTGATCCTTGACTGCCGTTTGCATTTGAGCCGCCGCCTGCACCTCCTGCACCAACAGTAATAGTGTATGCAGTGCCAATAGCAATGCTAGAGGCTGATTCAGCCGATGCGCCACCGCCGCTAGTGCCAGCGCTAGTGCGATAGCCACCCGCGCCGCCGCCTGCTGGCCCGCCGTTTCCACCGCCACCGCCTCCACCACCTGCAATGACAAGGAAATCGGCAGATATTACCGCAGCACCACCGACTAGGAAAAAGTTTTTAGCTGCAAACATTAAGGTGTATATCCCTGTGCAATCGAACCGTACCAGTTCGTTCCATCGCTGATAAACGTCAGAATGTCCATCTTGCCCGCCGTGGCGGTAATCGTAGGCGCACCGCTTGTGCCCCACTTCACGCTAGTAAACGTTGCAGTGCCGTTGCCTGTAGATGCAGCTTGCTTTAGCAACAGCACAAAAGACTTGCCAGCAGTTGCAGTCGGCATCGTAAATACGCAAGCAGTCGAAGCCGTCAGGGTTGCAGTTTGAACCGTACCGTTAGTCAGTGACAGAGTGTTCGTAGTCGTTACCGTACCAACCGCAACAACGCTTTCGACGTAGTTAGTCACGGTCGGGTTGTTGATGATCGGGCTAGTCAGTCCTGTAACCGTCAAATAACCAGTCGAGGGATTGAAACTCAACCGCGTGGAACTGGTGTTTTCAGCCGAAATCGTGCCGCTAGTCGCGCTGGTAAACAGCGGATAGCGCGTTGCATTGGTAGTCGTGTCGTCGGTGATCGTTATCGCAGTTGAGGGTGCTGCCCATACTGGCGTACCTGCACCGGCAGACTGCAAGAATTGTCCCGAAGTACCCGCAGCGGTAAACGCATAGGCAGTACCGCTGCCGTAAGCCACCGCACCTGCTGTCGGCGTAGCAGTTCCCGCCGTACCACCAAGGTTTACAGCAACAGGGTTGGTCAGGCTGATAGCCGAACCGACAATCGTGATACCAGTTCCTGCGGTATACGATGCACCGCCTGAGAATTGCGACCAGTTTATCGCGGTGACACCGATAGTCCCACCAGCGTTAGCCGTACACACCCACCCCGTATCGCCTTGACTGCTGCCTTGCTCTATGAACGTAAACGCGCCGGGAACTTCCGACCACGTATCCATATCGGTCGAGCGTGTCCACGCACCACTTGCCACAACATAGATGCCGTTTTCTGATGCAGTGCTTTGATTCTTGACTAGACACCTATCGCCAGCAATCAGCGCGATACCATCAATCGTTTGCGTACCTGACAGCGTGATGTTGACAGTCGTTCCAGCAATACACGAACCCTTAACGTCAAGACCTGTCACCAACGCATCGACATAGCTTTTATTTACTATGTCATTACCCGTTGCAGGCGTAGTCGAGATCGTGCCCGTAGTGGTATCGATGTTGGTAAACACGCCGGTTGAAGGCGTTGTAGCGCCAATCGTTGCGCCGTTAATCGTGCCGCTAGTAATAGATGCAACACCACTAGCACCAACGGTGAAGTACGTGCCAGCAGGCCCGACGAAGGTTACAAAGCCTTGCGTGTCGGTGAATATGCCTTGCACAGGGACGATATTAATCGTCGATGTATTTGCTGTTTGATTCGTTAGTGTCTGAGACATGACGACCCCTAGTCGGCTTGGGCGGCGGCAATGTAGAGAGTATTCGTGCCGGAACTGATAGCCTTAAGATAGAACGGTGCTTTCGGTGCTGCAATCAACAGCGGGTAGTTCATCGCTGCGGGCAGAATGTAGCTGGTGCTGCCATTGCCGGTCGAAGGAATTGCAGGAGTTGCTACGGTGCTGCTGTTCGACAATTCAACAGCCGCGATACCAGTTCCGGTATTGAGCAGTTGAACGTAATTGGTTTGGTCGTTCGTTGTTGCGCTGACTAGCAAAGCGGTACTAGCCGAGGTAGTAAGGTCTAGCGCAAACGTCTTGCCGCTGACCCGAATAACTGAGGTATTGACCATTTTTCAACCTTTCTAAAGAAAGAAAGCCGACCCTTTTGGAATCGGCTTTCCCTTTTCTTCGTTACTAATTAAAACTCCGAGAAGTCATAGCCGTAGACGAAGATGTCTACAGTACCACCGGCGACGGCAGTACCTACTTTGACATACAGAGTTTGCGCCGAAAGGTTGGCGTTTTTAGTAGCAGACACCACGGTCGAGTTAGTCACATACGCGGAACTGGTGTTGCTAGTCAGTGCTGCGTTAGTGACAATCTCAGTGCCCGTACCTGCTGGGCCAGTCCAAATCGCCAAGTAACCAGCGCTAACGTCTTTGTTGGCGTTGGTAATGGCTACGTTGGTGACTGCGTAGGAAGTCGTATTGTTGATTTGCAGGGTAACAGTTGCATCGCCAGTGAACGAGAGAGGTACAGCGCTCGCAGAGGCAAGCAGACGGATCGCCTGATTGGTCGCCAAATTCGACGGGTGAATAGTAGTTGCTGATGCTGGGCCGGGATTAGACATTTGTCGTTTCCTTTTCTGTGTGAGTTATTAAGCTGCGACGCGGCAGGCGAGTTCCGGGTACAGCGGGGCCCAGCCATACAGCACATCAAGGCGAGTCGGGATCGAGTCGTTGTTGATGGTGTATTGACGGACAACGCGGATGCTCATGCCCAGTTCTTTGTCGCTTGCACGACCAGCGAAATGCACGCCTTCGGGCAGTTCAAGATCAGCCATCGCAACCGTGAAGGCATTGCGGTGCATGATGATGTTCTGCGGCGAGACTACGCCGGTTTGGTTGAACGGAGTAACAACAGCGGTAGCCGAGGTCGAAGCCACGTTCACGTTTTGGAACTGACCAGCAGTAATAACAGCCGGGGAAACAGTCACAGAGGTCGTGCCGCTGGTAGCGACGGTTACATCGGCAGTCACCACGAAGTTACGCAGTTTGTTCGAGCCGTAGGCTTGACGGTTCTGCGGGTTCACAGCGTAGACGTTAGCGATCTGAATCACATCGCCTTGCTTGAGGCCAGCGGTCGCGGTCGTAGCAGTCAGGGCGATGGTTGAGGTCGAAGCCCAGCCAGTCGTCAGGAAGCCCGTAGCGGTCGTGGTAGCGCAAGCCAAAGTAGCGGTCGAGTACGAACCAAACGTCTGATTGACCACGTTCTGATCCATCTTCCACTTCATACCGGCAGAGTCAGTTCCCATCAAACCCTTCTCATACTGAGAAGTGATTTTAGCCGACGGCATGAACAGACCTTTAAGGCTGTCCACGATGGTCGCGGAGGTAAACGGCTCAACGATGCACGAACGACGACCGTCACGCGGTGCGCCTTCGCTGTCGAGGTACGCAGCGCCAGTCAGGTAGGTAATCAGGCCAGTCGGAGGAGTTCCGGCAGTACCAACGATGTTCGCGGTATTGTTCTTCGCCATGACCAGACCATCGCGGTCGATCTTGTTGGCAATCGCAGCAATCGCGGGCTTCAGCACACGATCCGAGAACATATCCAACGACAGCGCCAAGTCTTGCGTGGTGAACTGGGTATCGACGTGGAACTGGGTGGACAGGGTGACAGGAACGCTGGTTTCGTTGAAATCTTCAACGTTCAGCGCAGGGCCGGTCGTACCAATGAAGCGACCCGGACGGCGAACGTTAACGGTGTTACCAATCTTCGCGCCAACAACGGCGAATTGATCATCATAGTTACGGTCAACTTCACCCGTGAAGGTGAGTTCGTTTTCCAAGACCATCAAGGCCTCGTTAGTGATCTTACTAATAGTCAACAGATTGTTTGACATGATTTGTCCTTAAATAATGAGAATGGAATCAGCGGATTTTTCCGGCCTTGCGTGCGGCTCGCCATTGGGCATAAGTACCGTGGAATTCCCCGTTACTGTCTAGCTTGTTGTCCAATGTTGACCCCATCGCCTTGATCGGTTTAATCGGTGCAGGTGCTTTTGACACCGACACAGGTTTTACTGTTCCGGTAGGCGCTTCTAACTTCGCCTCCAGTCTCCCAATCTCGCGCAGCGCATTGATCGTTGACAGCTTCGCCAACTTCTCCCCTACTTCGGGGTTCTCGGCAAGGTGATATAGGATTCTTGGCCCTATGTCACTTTCAAGGATGGCATCTCGCACCTGATCGCTTACCGCGACTTCGCTGCTTGCTACCATGTCCTCGAAATCAGGCATTTCTGCTTTAGCCGTTTCAAGTCGTTCGTTCCAAGTCGTGATGACTTTTTGACGTTCTTCCTGTACGCGGCGTTCTGCGTCTTGCTGATCTCGCTTCAATAATGCGTTTTCTGCTGAGTGATCCGCCAATGCTTTTGCATATTCAAAGGCATCGGTGAATTGCTCCGGCTTCGGTTCTTCGTTGATCGGATCGGCTCTAGGAGCAACCCTATCTTCAAGTTCCCTCAACCGCGTTTCTAGTGCTGTCCTTGCTTCACGTTCCTTTGCGGCTTCTTGCCGCGCAGCCTCGCGTTGCTTGGTCAGTTCCGAGAAACGTTTTTCGAGTTTCGGATTCTGTTTCTTTTCCGGTTCAGTTGCCTCGTTAACTGCTTCCTGTCCACTCTCATCGTCGGATTCAGCAGGCTCGACCTCA
>Ga0304729_1000399_pt1 | contig 32605 bp, 29 predicted proteins | sample C_131016_MF_Meta_FD_190475 | JGI IMG/M metagenome (GOLD analysis project Ga0304729, IMG submission 190475) | Freshwater microbial communities from Lake Croche, Canada to study carbon cycling - C_131016_MF_MetaG (v2) (version 2) | ecosystem: Environmental > Aquatic > Freshwater > Lake | place... | reverse complement strand
TGGCATGAATACATTAGAAGAATCTATTGATGTTTTAATTAAAAGCAATCAAACAACTTTCGATGGTCAGATTGCTTTCAAGCTTCATGACACATTTGGCTTTCCTTTAGACCTCACTGCGGACATCTGTCGTGAAAAAAATCTATTAATTGATCAAGAAGGGTTTGATAAAGCTATGGAAGCTCAAAAATCCATGGCTCGATCTTCCAATAAATTCAAAATGAAAATGAATATTGACTATAGGGGTGAAGCTACAGTCTTTAAAGGTTATGAATCTTCCGAGTGTAAAGCAAAAGTTTTAGCTTTATTTAAAGATGACGAGTCTAAAAAAGAATTACTAAAAGGTGAATCTGGTATTGTCATTCTTGATGTCACTCCGTTTTATGCTGAATCTGGCGGTCAAATTGGAGATCAAGGTGTCATCAAAACTTCTAAAGGTATCTTTGCTGTTGCAGATACACAAAAAATTAAAGCAAAAATTTATGCGCATTATGGCGTTGTTGAATCAAATAGCATCAAGGTATCTGATGAGGTCACTGCAACTGTGGATCATGATTTAAGAAAACATATTATGCGTAATCATTCAGCTACGCACTTGCTTCATAAAGCACTCAAACAAACATTGGGCGAGCATGTCGAACAAAAAGGTTCTCTTGTTGATGACTCAAAAACACGCTTTGACTTTTCTCATCCTCAAGCTTTAAGTGCTGATGAAATTAATTCGATTGAAATCGCTGTTAATCAAGAAATACTTAATAATACAGATACAGAAGCCAAAACAATGGCCCTAGAAGACGCTAAAAAAAGTGGCGCCATGATGCTTTTCGGAGAAAAATATTCTGATGAAGTGAGAGTGCTTAGCATCGGATCAAGCAAGGAGCTGTGTGGTGGCACTCATGTGCATAGAACAGGTGACATTGGTGCTTTTAAAATTATATCTGAAACAGGTATTTCTTCAGGTATCAGACGTATTGAAGCTACCACAGGATTTAATGTCATACGTTATATGAATGATCATGTTTCAATCCTCGATCGTTTAGCGCATGATCTCAAAGTACCTTCGACAGAACTTTCAAACAAAATAGATCAAATGCAAGATCAGATCAAAGAACATGAAAAAAATATTCAGCAACTTAAATCAAAAATTGCATCGTCCGAAAGTGGTGATTTAGCTAAGAAAGCAATCTTAGTAGGTGAGATTAAAGTGCTTATGGAAAAATTAGCTTCTGCAGACACTTCAGCGCTAAGAGAGACGATTGATAAACTTAAATCAGAACTTAAAAGTGCAGTTATAATTTTATGTGCTGTTGATCAAGGCAAGGTAACTTTAGCCGTTGGAGTAACTAACGATTTAATACAAAAAATAAAAGCGGGTGATATCGCAAGCGATTTGGCAATTGCAATTGGTGGCAAAGGTGGAGGCAAACCTGATCTCGCAATGGCTGGAGGATCGAAACCCGAGCTTCTCGATCAAGCCTTTAATGATTGTTTAACTAAAATAAAGAAAATAATTCTTAACTAATACCTATGAGTTTAATTGTACAAAAATATGGTGGCACATCAGTTGGAACACCGGAAAGAATCCGGGCAGTTGCAAGACGTGTTGCGCGATACAAATCGCTTGGTCATCAAGTTGTTGTTGTTGTCTCGGCAATGTCAGGCGAAACTAATCGACTGATTGGACTCGCCAAAGAAATTATGGAAGAGCCTGATACTCGTGAGTTAGATGTCATGGTCTCAACTGGGGAACAAGTGAGCATTGGTATGACAGCGCTTGCTTTAATTGATCTTGGCATTAAAGCTAAAAGCTATACAGGCTCCCAAGTTAAAATCTTGACTGACGATGCTCATACTAAAGCCAGAATATTAAAAATAGACCATAACAATATTCAAGAAGATCTAGACAAGGGTTATGTGGTCGTTGTAGCTGGATTTCAAGGTGTTGATGAACAAGGCAACATTACGACTCTCGGACGCGGTGGTTCGGACACAACAGGTGTCGCATTAGCTGCAGCTCTTAAAGCTGATGAATGTCAAATTTATACAGATGTGGACGGTATTTATACGACCGACCCTAGAGTTGTGCCTGAAGCTAAAAAATTAGATTCAATTACTTTTGAAGAAATGTTAGAGATGGCAAGTCTTGGATCAAAAGTACTTCAAATTAGATCAGTCGAATTTGCAGGTAAATACAAAGTTAAATTAAGAGTGTTATCAAGCTTTGAAGAAGAAGGTGACGGCACTTTAATTACATTTGAGGAAAAAAATAATATGGAAGATCCCATTATTTCAGGTATCGCTTTTAATCGAGATGAAGCAAAAGTCAGCATTCTTGGTGTTCCAGACAAGCCAGGCATTGCTTATCAAATACTTGGCCCTATTGCAGACGCCAAAATTGACGTAGACATGATTATTCAAAATGTAGGTGCAGTTGGAACAACTGATTTTACATTTACAGTAAATAGGAATGATCTAAATAAAGCACTAACTATTCTTAATGAAAAGGTTAAAAATCACTTAGGTGCTAGAGAAGTTAATGGTAACGATAAAATTGCAAAAGTATCTATTGTGGGGGTTGGCATGCGGTCACATGTGGGCGTTGCAAGTCAAATGTTTAGAACATTATCTGAAGAAGGCATTAATATCGATATGATTTCAACCAGCGAAATCAAAATCTCAGTATTAATTGATGAAAAATATCTAGAACTTGCAGTCAGAGCCCTTCACAAAGCTTTCGGGCTTGATGCATAAGCCCTTAGAAATTGATTTTTAAAGCAATTTAGCGTATCGTTCGCGCTTCTGGAGAGCTGGCCGAGTGGTCGAAGGCACTTCCCTGCTAAGGAAGCATACGGGCTTAAACCTGTATCGAGGGTTCGAATCCCTCGCTCTCCGCCATTATTCAATATCATTAAGTTATAATGTCACCACGCGCCCGTAGCTCAGCTGGATAGAGTACTTGGCTACGAACCAAGGGGTCAGGAGTTCGAATCTCTTCGGGCGCGCCACTTTTAATTTTTTATATCATTCCTACTATATATGCGCCCGTAGCTCAGCTGGATAGAGTACTTGGCTTCGAACCAAGGGGTCAGGAGTTCGAATCTCTTCGGGCGCGCCAAATTTATTAAAAACCCTAACGTTGATTTATATCAATTGTTTGTGTTATTAAGGTCATATAATCTTTTATTACTTGATCATCTAAATCAATTTTTATTTAAATATGATTAATCAAAAGCAATCTCAACTTGTAAAAATTAAAGCCTCTTCATGGAAGCTAAAAAAATTCCAATCCGCATGGGCCAAGGATCTAGAAAATGGCAAGGTCCTCTATATTGAAGGTCTTAAATTTGAAATAACGCGAAATGAAAAAAAATTTTTTAGTCCAAGCGTACTTAATAAAAAATCTAGAAATATTAGTCTTGATTCAAAGGGTATTTTAAAAGGCGCAAATGGATCAGAAAATGATATTAAAGAATTAAGTGCCCTGATTAATAGATTTAGAGAAGATGCTAAAAGCTTAATTTTTTCTGCTTTTCCTAAATACAAAAAATATTTAAAATTAGCCCCTACTAGCTTTAGACCTATGGACGTTAGTATTAGAGTGACTTCATGGAGAGCTGATGATAAAAGGCTACATATAGACTCATTTCCATCGAGACCAAATTATGGAGAGCGCATTCTTAGAGTTTTCGTGAATGTAAATCCAAATGATCAGCCAAGAGTTTGGAGAATTGGGGAGCCTTTCGAAGATATTGCAAATCGATATATAGAAAACATCAAACCTTACTCTCGCTTACAAGCAAAATTAATTAATTTTTTGGGCGTTACAAAATCTTTTCGAAGTAAGTATGACCATTTAATGCTCGGTCTTCATGATGCAATGAAATCAGATTTAACATACCAGAAAAATGCACCTCAAATCACGGTACCTTTTAAACCAGGAGCGGTTTGGATTTGCTTCTCTGACCAAGCAGCTCACGCAGTCATGTCAGGCCAATATATGATGGAACAAACGTTTCATTTGCCACCATCAAAACAATATTTTAGAGACAAAAGTCCACTTGAAGTTTTACGAAAATTAACCGGGGAAAAGTTAATATAATAATGGTGGGTCGGGCGGGGGTCGAACCCGCGACAAACGGATTAAAAGTCCGCTGCTCTACCAACTGAGCTACCAACCCAGGTGAAACAAAACAAAGAATTATCCGTTATTGAGCCTGATTGGTCAATAATCATTATCGAAGATTAAGGCCTTAGACCTGGTATTTTTCCTGCCATACCCCTCATAAGCTTGCCTAAGCCACCTTTTGAGAACATTTTCATCATCTTTTGCATCTCTTCGAATTGATTAAGAACCCGATTTACATCTTGAACTTGTACGCCAGATCCCGAAGCAATCCTTTTCTTTCTCGTAGCCTTAATAAGCTCAGGCTTTCTTCTTTCAAGGGGCGTCATCGAGCTAATAATAGCCTCTATCTGACGAAGTGATTTATCTCCATCTTCAGGATTAATTTTAGATGCAGCGCTCGTAAATTGAGCAGGCATTTTGTCCATCAACGCACCTACCCCGCCCATTTTTTTCATTTGTACTATTTGATTTTTAAAATCTTCAAGATCGAAATTTTTTCCTGATTTAACTTTTTCAGCTAACTTCTCAGCCTCTTTTACATCTATTGTTTTTTGAGCATCTTCAACGAGACTTACAATATCACCCATGCCAAGAATTCTTGATGCCATTCTTTCTGGATGAAAGGGCTCGAGACCATTGATTTTTTCGCTTGTACCAATATATTTAATAGGCTTCCCAGTGATATGTCTCACAGATAGTGCTGCGCCACCTCGTGTATCACTATCTAACTTAGTCAGAATGACGCCAGTGAGAGGTAGAGTATCTCCAAAAGCTTTTGCTGTATTCACAGCATCTTGGCCTTGCATAGCGTCAACAACAAATAAAGTTTCAACAGGATTTAATTTTTTATGAAGCGCCTTAATTTCATCCATCATCTCAACATCAATACCTAATCGACCTGCAGTGTCAAAGATAACAACATCAAAAAAATGTTTTTTTGCGTAATCAATAGTTTCTGATGCAATCTTTAAAGGCTTCTGGCTTGGGTTGGAATCAAAACATTCAATATTTAAACTCTTAGCAAGAGTTTTAAGTTGATCAATAGCAGCTGGGCGATAGACATCGGCACTCGCAAGTAATACTTTTTTCTTTTTTTCAATAAGAAGTTTTGCAAGTTTAGCGGATGTTGTTGTTTTGCCCGAGCCCTGCAAGCCCGCCATTAAAATAACAGCTGGAGGAGAGACATTTAGATCTAAGGAAACATTTTGATCCCCCATAAGAATCGTTAGCTCATCTTGAACAATCTTAATGATTGCCTGTCCGGGTGATAAGCTTTGTAATACTTCAACACCTAGTGCCTTAGTTTTAACGCGATCAATAAAGTCTTTAACAACGGCCAGGGCGACATCAGCCTCAATTAAAGCGATTCTGACTTCGCGCATAGCGTCACTAATATTTTGCTCAGAAAATCTCGCTTGTCCGCGGATCGTTTTAATAACACTTTGTAATCGGTCCGTTAAATTTTCTAACATGTGGCTATCCTGTTTTAAGTTAACTCTTCGTTATGTACATGGTATATTAAACCTTTAATTACCAATTAAAAATTATGGAAATTTGGTTACCAATTTTATTTGCTTCTTTCTGTTATCTTACGCCAAGTCTATTATTATTTAAGAAACCAAAGCCAGATAAAAAATTAACTACTTTCAATGCTGCCCTTGTAGGATTAGGCTTATTGGCTCATTTTACAATTCTTATAACAAGCATTTCTTTCCATCCAATTGATTTAAGTTTTGCGAATGCCCTTATTGCCACTTCATTCTTCAGCATAATGATTTTCTGGGTACTTAATTTTAATAAAAACTTTAATTATTTGCAGCCATTTTTACTTATTCCAACTATCTTCTTACTAAACATACATCCTCTATTTTCATCTAATCATTTTTTAACCTCAGATCTATCCGTATTATTTATTACTCATATTGCTATTGCTCTATTCGCATACAGCTTATTCACTTTCTCAGCTTACCTGGCCATATTTATTTTGATCTTTGAAAATAAACTTCATCAAAAAAAGAAGATAGACATGATCTTAAGTGGGTCACAGCCCCTCATTGAAATGGAAAATTTCCTCTTTAATATCAATAAAATTGGTTTTCTTTTATTAACCGTTACGCTTCTTAGCGGTATTTTGTTTTCGGAGCAAGTCTTTGGGACCCCTCTTCAGTTCAACCATAAGACAGTTTTCTCAATCTTGGCCTGGCTTGTTTATGGACTTCTTTTAATGGGGAAAAGACTTTATGGTTGGCGCGGAAAGAAATCTATTTATATCTCGCTCACAGCTTTTTTATTGCTTGCACTGTCTTATCTTGGAAGTAAATTTGTTCTAGAAATTATTCTTCATAGATAATAAATTACCGTAACGAAATTTGAGGCCAGCCTTGAGATTTCGCATATTCCTTCAAAATATCATCCGAATCTACAACTACAGGATGAGTGACCTTTTTTAGTAAAGGCAAGTCATTATGCGAGTCACTATAAAAGTAGGACTTTTCAAAGTCACTGAATGATAATTTTTTATTTTTTAGCCACTCCTCTAAACGAGTCACTTTACCTTCTTTAAAAGAAGGGGTTCCTGAAACCTTACCCGTAAATTCCCCGTCTTTTTCTTCGGGGTCAGTGCCTATTAAATTTTGAATCCCAAATATTTGAGCAATCGGTTTCGTGATAAAACTATTTGTGGCTGTAATCACTATAAGAAGATCACCATCATCTTGATGTTTTTTTACTAAAGCATATGCTTTATCCGTAATCATAGGCTTAATGATTTCCAAAATGTACTTATGAAGTAATTGATCAAGGACCTTTCTAGGATTTCTTGCGAGTGGCTTAAATTGAAACTCAACGAAAGCGAATATATCTAAATTGCCTTCTTTGTAATCAGCATAGAATTTTTCATTTTTTTCTTCGTGAATTGCGGCATCTAAGTAGCCTTCTTTAATTAGAAATCGGCTCCAATTGTAATCACTGTCCCCAGCTAAAATAGTATTGTCTAAATCAAAAAGTGCTAGATTCAAATTAACCTCTAGACTTGTGGGTGAGCACGTTCGGATTTTGAAAGAAGCTTATTCAGTCCGTTGATATAAGCCTTAGCAGAGGCTATAACAATATCTGTATCGGCACCTTGTCCATTAACGATACGGCCGCCCTTAGCTAATCTCACGGTCACTTCGCCTTGAGCATCTGTACCGCTTGTAATGTTATTCACCGAATAAAGTTGGAGCTCAGAGCCTGATTTTGCAATTTTTTCAATTGCTTTAAATGTCGCATCTACAGGACCTCCGCCAGACGATTCGGCTATAACCTCTTTGCCATTTTCAGAAATTTTAATTTCTGCATGAGGGGTTGTGCCGGTTTCTGACATCGCTTTCAAATGGATCAATTTATAAAACTCTGTTGCTTCGGATGTGTATTCTTCACTCATTAGCGCGTGAAGATCTTCATCAAAAATTTCTGATTTTTTATCAGCTAAATCTTTAAATCTCGCAAATGCAGCATTAATAATTTCTTCCGACTCAATATCAATACCTAGCTCATGAAGTCTAGTTTTAAATGCATTGCGGCCTGATAATTTTCCAAGTGAAATCTTATTAGCACCCCAACCGACATCTTGAGCACGCATAATTTCATAAGTTTCTCTATGCTTCAAAACACCATCTTGGTGAATGCCGGATTCATGTGCAAATGCGTTTGCACCTACAATCGCTTTATTAGGTTGAACAGGATAGCCCGTGATTGTTGAAACCAATCTTGAAGTAGGAACGATTTGAGTTGTATCAATATTGGTAGTTAAATTAAATAAATCTTTTCTTGTTTTCACTGCCATGACAATTTCTTCTAAACTCGCATTGCCCGCTCTTTCACCTAATCCATTAATTGTACATTCAACTTGTCTAGCTCCATTCATCACCGCTGCAAGTGAATTCGCAACCGCCATGCCTAGATCATTATGGCAATGTGTCGACCATATTACTTGTGAAGCGTTCTCAACTTGATTGATTAATGTTTTCATTCGCTCGCCCCAAACGCCTGGAATAGAGTACCCCACTGTATCTGGAACATTAATTGTTTTAGCTCCTGCTTTAATCACTGCATTAAAGACCTTCACAAGAAAATCAATTTCAGAGCGCACAGCGTCTTCAGCAGAAAACTCGACATCATCGGTATATTCCAATGACCATTTAACGGCTTGGACCGCTCTCTCTAATACGTCATCTTCAGACATCCGGAGTTTATTCTCCATGTGAATTTTACTTGTCGCAATGAATGTGTGAATACGCCCTTTTTTTGCGTGCTTAACTGCCTCACCTGCTTTACGTATATCATTTTCAACTGCCCGCGCCAATGAACATATAGTCGATCCCTTGATATGTTTAGCGACTGCACTGATGGATTCAAAGTCTCCAGGACTTGCAGCAGCAAATCCTGCTTCAATAACATCCACTCCTAATTTTTCAAGCTGTCTCGCAATACGTAACTTTTCCTCTTGGGTCATAGAGGCCCCAGGGCTTTGTTCACCATCCCTTAATGTCGTATCAAAAATGATCAGTTTGTTATTTTTAATTTCTTGCTGCATTCACTATGCCTTATTTTTTAAATTTGAAATCTCGAATAAAATTGAAATAGCCTGACAAAAAGTAACAGCCGACAACTATAAAAATAGCTTCAGGTGGGCTATACGAAACAAGCACAAATGCCAAAATGACTAATAAGATAGCCACGAATGGAACACTATTTCTAAGATTAATATCTTTGCCGCTATAAAATCTAATCTCGCTTACCATAGAAAGCGCAATCAGTATTGTTAAGGCCCAAGAGACCCATTTCATTTTAATCATATTGAAAAAAATCTCGCTACCACTAAAACCATTCTCATTGGAAACCCAAACAAAGCTTACAAGAAGCGCTGCAGCTGCTGGACTAGGTAATCCAAAAAAATATTTTTTTTCATCTCGATCTAATTTAACATTAAAACGAGCAAGTCTAAATGCTGCACAACAGCAATACACAAAAGCTGCGATCCAGCCTAATTTTCCGAGTGGTTTTAATGTCCAAACATACAAAATGAGAGCAGGAGCCACTCCAAAAGAAACCATATCAGAAAGACTATCGTATTCAGCGCCGAAAGCGCTTTCGGTATGAGTGAGTCGAGCTATACGCCCATCTAATCCATCCATAATAATGGCAACAAAAATTGCAATGGCAGCTAGTTCATATTTGCCATTCATCGCTTGGACGATGGAATAGAATCCAGAGAATAAAGCAGCTGTCGTAATAAAGTTAGGTAACAAATAAAACGTATGTTTGCCTATTTTATTTCTCAACAAATTTTCTTGGTTTTTACTGCTAACTTTAAACTTTTTCATGTTTAATTTTTAAAAAGAATTTAGTCTTTTAGTATAACAAAGCTTTAACGTTTTCCTTAATTCTAATTTATACTCATTGACTTAGCGAACATAGTATTACCATTTAATAATGCAATTTAAACTCATCAAAAAAGATGGCCAAGCCAGGCGGGGCGAACTTCAATTAAAACATGGCACCGTCCAAACGCCAGTATTTATGCCAGTTGGAACATATGGCGCTGTTAAATCTTTAAGTCCTCAAGATTTACAATCTATTGGCTTTGAAATCATTCTTGGCAATACATTCCATCTTTGGCTTCGTCCGGGGCTGGAAACTATTTCAGCATTTAACGGACTTCATGATTTTATTCAATGGCACAAATCTATCCTTACAGATTCGGGTGGTTTTCAAGTTTGGAGTCTTGGCAAGATGAGAAAAATTACTGAGGAAGGTGTGGAATTTAAATCACCGATCAATGGAGATACCTGTTTTTTAAGTCCTGAAGAATCTATGCGAATTCAACATGGACTTAACTCAGACATTGTGATGATCTTTGATGAATGCACCCCTTATCCAGCATCTCATGAAGAAGCAAAAACCTCTATGCAACTCAGCTTGCAATGGGCTTATAGAAGCAAAGTTGCGCATGAAACAAATAAAAATGCTTTATTTGGAATCATTCAGGGCGGGATGTATGAAGACTTAAGAGAGCATTCACTGAACGAGCTCACAAAAATAAATTTTGATGGTTATGCAATTGGCGGATTGTCTGTGGGTGAGCCCAAAGAAGATATGCGAAAAATCATTAATCATATCGCCCCCAAAATGCCAGAAGATAAGCCGCGTTACTTAATGGGGGTAGGCACGCCAGAGGATATTATTGAGGCGATTGCTCAAGGGATTGATATGTTCGACTGTGTCATGCCAACCCGCAATGCCAGAAATGGCTGGTTATTCACCGAGTTTGGTGACCTCAAACTTAAAAATACTCAATACAAAAATGATACCAACCCTATAGATAGTCATTGCCAATGTTATACATGTCAAAATTATTCTCGCGCATATCTGCATCACCTCTTTAGAATTGGAGAAATGCTAGGTTCACGGCTCAATACAATTCATAATTTGTTTTATTATCAAAAAATAGTTCATGACGCCAGGTCTGCTATTGAAATTGGATCTTTTGAAACTTACAGAAAAATATTCCATCAAAACCGCCAACGCGGCATTCAATAAATGTCTGCTGTGTTAAAATTACGCTTTAAAAATATTACCTTTAGGAAATGTAAATGTTTATAAATCAAGCATATGCTGCTTCTGATGCACCCCCAACTGACCTTATGAGCTTTTTGCCATTTATTGTCATTTTTGTGCTTTTTTACTTCATGTTAATTCGCCCACAAATGAAACAGGCGAAGGCCCACAAACTCATGATCGAATCGCTAAAAAAAGATGATGAAATTGTAACGAATGGTGGCGTTCTCGGAAAAATTGTAAAAATAAAAGATCAATTTGTAACCATAGAAATTGCAGCTAACACACACATTCATATTCAGAAACAATCGATACAAGCTTTATTGCCAAAAGGCACTATAAAATCTATCTAATTTCTGAAGCAACGAACTAATACATAATGAATCAATATCCCAAATGGAAATATGGCCTCGTTTTAATTGCAATTTTTATTGGTCTTATCTATTCAATTCCTAACTTTTTTGGTGAATCTCCTGCTCTTCAGGTAAAGACAACCAAAACATCGGATAAGTTAGATCTATCCATTCTAGGCACCATTGAAAATTCCTTAAAAGAAGCTAATCTTCCCTTTGATGGCATTGTCCAAGAACCTAATGGTATTAAAATTAAGTTTGCAAGTCCTGACAGCCAAGTCAAAGCAAAAGATGTGCTTCAAAATGCACTAGGCAGTAATTATGTGATTGCGCTAAATCTTGTCTCTAAATCACCTTCATGGTTATCTAAAATTGGCGCCATTCCAATGTATCTGGGTTTAGATTTACGAGGTGGGGTTCATTTTCTCCTTCAAGTCGATATGAAAGCTGCGGCTGAAAAGGCGGCTGAAAGCTATTTAAATGACTTCCGTATGACGCTAAGAAAAGAGCGTATTTCATATATTGGTGCTACAAGATTAAACGAAATCGTAAAGATTCAGTTTGATAGCCAAGAAGAATTAGACAAAGCTAAAAAATTGATTAAAGTCAATTATCCGGACCTCATGATGAACGAATCATCTTCAGGAAAAGATAAGGCGCTTGATATCAGCATGAGTGAAATGGGTAAGAAAAAAATTCAGGAATTTGCGCTGAAGCAAAACTTACAGACACTGCATAACCGAATTAATGAATTAGGTGTTGCAGAGCCTATTATTCAGCAACAAGGCCTGGATAGAATCGTCGTTCAATTACCTGGTGTGCAAGATACAGCAAAGGCTAAAGAAATTCTTGGAAGAACAGCCACACTAGAAATAAGATTAGTCGATGAAGATAAAACTGATATAGCGACTTTAGAAAGTGCTCAAAAAGGTAATGCACCTTTTGGTGATGATCTCTTTAAAGATAGAGATGGTAGATCAATTCTTGTTAAAAAGAATGTGCTACTTACAGGGGACAGAATTACTGATGCGGGCCCCGGTGTAGATCAGCAATCAGGAAGATCGGTTGTTCATGTAACACTTGATGGAAGAGGCTCAAATATCTTTAAACAAGTGACGCGCGAAAATGTAGGTAAGCGTTTAGCCATCCTTCTTATTGAAAAAGGACAAACGGAAGTTGTCACAGCGCCAGTGATCCAGCAAGAAATTGGTGGTGGTCGCGTCCAAATTTCTGGCATGAACAGTCCTCAAGAAGCTACTGATATATCGCTTTTATTAAGAGCTGGTGCTCTTGCAGCGCCTATGCAAATTATTGAAGAGCGCACAGTGGGTCCAAGTATGGGTGAAGAAAATATCAAACGCGGTGTTCACTCTACGCTATGGGGATTTGCAGCGATCTCGGTGATGATGGCGTTCTACTATATGCTATTTGGTGGTGTTTCTATTTTTGCGCTTGCTGTCAATTTATTGTTACTCGTGGCATTACTATCTATTCTTCAGGCTACATTAACCCTTCCTGGACTAGCAGCAATTGCATTAGCTTTAGGTATGGCAATTGATGCAAACGTACTCATTAACGAAAGAATTAGAGAAGAGCTTAGAAATGGTAATACGCCTCAAGCAAGCATCCATGCTGGCTATGATCGAGCTTTCGATACAATTCTAGATTCGAATGTAACTACATTGATTGCAGGTCTTGCCTTATTTATGTTTGGTACGGGTCCTATTAAAGGATTTGCTGTAGTGCATGTTCTGGGTATTTTAACTTCGATGTTTAGTGCTATTTTGGTATCTAGAGCGCTTGTAAATATTATTTACGGTTATCGCCGCAAAATTGATAAGTTATCTATTGGTCAAATTTATAGGCCTGATAAAGATTAAATTATGGAACTATTTAGAATAAAAAAAGATATCCCTTTTATGAGTTATGGTCGATTAACAACGACTATTTCTCTTATTACATTTATATTAGCGATTATTTTCCTAGTCGCCAAAGGCCTTAATCTTGGTGTCGATTTTACGGGTGGTACATTGATGGAAGTTAGTTATACCCATCCAGCTGATATCGATAAAATTCGTCAAGTCATGGATAAAATTGAACTTAAAGATGCCACAGTACAAAATTTTGGCACAAGCAAAGATGTATTAATCCGTTTACCCTTAAGACAAGAATTATCAATAGCGCAATTATCGGAAAAAGTTTCTGCGGCTCTTATTGAAAGTGATGAGGAAACAAAAATTCAAAGAGTTGAATCTGTGGGATCACAGGTTGGTGACGAGCTATATTCAAATGGCGCACTCGCGCTACTTCTTGTCTGCTTTGGCATAATTGCTTACTTAGCATTAAGATTTGAATGGCGATTTGCAATAGCTGCCATTATTGCAAATATGCATGATGTCATCATCATTTTAGGCTTCTTTGCATTTTTCCAATGGGAATTTAACTTGACTGTTCTTGCAGCTATTCTTGCTGTTTTAGGTTACTCCGTTAATGAATCAGTAGTGGTTTTTGATCGCGTAAGAGAAAACTTTAGAAAAATGAGAAAATCGACTGTTGTTGAAGTGATTGATAACGCGATTACTAGAACAATGTCTCGTACTGTGATTACCCACCTTATGACTCAAACCATGGTGTGTTCGATGCTATTTTTCGGAGGCGAAACACTTCACAATTTTTCACTGGCATTAACGATTGGTATTTTATTTGGTATTTACTCATCAGTCCTTGTTGCCTGCCCGGTGGCTATGTGGCTTGGCGTATCTCATCGCAATCTTATTCAAGATCAACCCAAAGAAAATCCGTCACAAGAAATTAATCCATAAGTTTGTTCTAAAACTTTGAACACCCTATCCCTTAGTTATCAATTTGTCATTCTTGCAGCATTAATAGCTATATCAGCTTTCTTTTCGCTCGCCGAAACAAGCTTAATGACGCTTAATCGTTATCGATTAAAACATTTGGTATCTCAAGGAAATCGTGCAGCGAAACTCACACATAAACTATTGTCTTCGACTGACAAACTTTTAGGCGTTATTTTGCTATGCAAGGAGTTTGCAAATGCAGCCTCTGCAATGTTTGTCACGGTGATTACGGTTCGCTTATATGGGGAAGGTCAAATTGCTCTGATGGCAGGCACTTTAGTGACTACCTTCTTAATTTTAATTTTTGGTGAAGTGTCTCCTAAAGTTATTGCGGCATCGAAACCTGAAAGATTTGCTTTTTTCTGCAGTTACGTTCTCTACCCTCTTTTAAAAATTCTTTACCCTATTGTGATATTAGTTAACTTTTTTGTACTAACTTTTGTCAAAATATTTAACGTCAAAATTGATTTTAATAATAATCTTCATGCCATATCTATGGATGAATTAAGAAGTATTATTTCTGAAGCTGGACAGTTTATTCCTAACCAACATCGAAAAATTCTTCTTAATTTATTTGAATTAGAACGTATTACTGTGGATGACATTATGATTCCCCATACCTTTGTAGAATCGATTGATTTTGATTTATCAGATGAGGAAATTATTCAGAAATTACTCACCTTTCAGCACAGCAGAGTATTAGTAAAAACAAATTCTCCTGAAAATATTTTGGGGCTTCTTGATACACAAAAAATTATCAAACAGCTAAATATTCATGATGCTTTAAATAAAATTACAAAAAATGATTTAGAGGCGCTCATTACTGAGCCGTACTTCATTCCATCTGGCACGCCTTTATATACTCAATTGCAGAATTTTCAAGACAAACAAGAAAGAATTGGCTTGATTGTAAATGAGCATGGAGAGTTTATAGGCCTTTTAAGTCTAGAAGATATTTTAGAAGAGGTAGTGGGTGAATTTAATTTAGATTTCCTATCAAGATCATCTAAATTTAGTCAAGATGAAGATGGCGGATGGATTGTAGATGGAAGTGTTACGATAAGAACGCTTAATAAAAAGCTTAATCTTCACTTTCCAATTGACGGTCCTAAAACACTCAATGGATTAGTATTGGAATACTTCGAAGATATCCCTGAGCCGAATACAAGTTTTAAAATAGCTAACCATACATTAGAAGTTCTTCAATCGCATGATCGCATTGTGAAGAGCATAAAAATCTACCCTCTTTCTTAAATTTTTATAAATTCTCACAAAGAATCACTTGAGTTTTTATTTTTTTTAATCACAATAATCATTAAGGTTTAGCTGATGCCAAAAATAAATGCAACTGATGACATAAAGCTTAGTCCAAAAAAGGCTAAGACTAAACTGCCAAGTATGTTCAAAGTTATCATACTTAACGATGACTTTACCCCTATGGAATTTGTTGTTAATACAATTCAGCGTTTTTTTAATAAAAGTGTTGATGAAGCTACTCGTATAATGTTAAAAATACATACAGAGGGTTTAGGTGTATGCGGTATATTTCCTCAAGATATCGCCGAAACAAAAATGAATCAGGTGCTAAACTATGCAAAAGAACATCAACATCCATTGCAATGTATTATTGAAAGAATAGATTAAACTTAAATTATGATTGCTCAAGAACTTGAAGTAAGTCTACATATGGCATTTATGGACGCAAGACAAAAGCGTCATGAGCTTATTACGGTTGAACATTTACTTCTTGCTATGCTTGATAACCCGTCTGCAGCAGAAGTCCTTAAAGCATGTGGCTCAAACATTGAAACACTTAGAAATGAATTAACTCAATATATCGATGATCACACCCCTACGATCACAGGTGAGGATGAAGTAGATACTCAACCTACGCTGGGATTTCAAAGAGTCATTCAAAGAGCTATGCTCCACGTCCAATCTTCTGGCAAAAAAGAAGTAAACGGATCAAATGTGTTAGTTGCTATCTATGGCGAAAAAGATTCGCATGCTGTTTATTTCCTTCATCAGCAAGGCGTGACACGTCTTGATGTGGTTAACTTTATTGCACATGGAGTTTCTAAGTTAAATGAGGGTGACACAAATAAAACATCTATAGAACATGAAAGTGACCAAGAGTCCCCAGGCGCCAAAGCATTAGATAGCTACACAGTTAATCTAAATAAGATGGTATTGGCTGGGAAAATTGATCCTCTGATTGGCCGAGATTCTGAAATCGAACGTGTGATTCAGACGTTATGTAGAAGAAGAAAAAATAATCCTTTATTAGTAGGTGAAGCAGGTGTTGGTAAAACTGCTATTGCTGAAGGCTTGGCAAAAAGAATTGTTGATAAGGAAGTGCCTGTCATTTTAGAAGGTACCACTATTTTTTCACTCGATATGGGTGCCTTATTAGCAGGAACTAAATACCGTGGAGATTTTGAACAGCGACTTAAAGCGGTGATGAAGCAACTCAATGAACATAAAGATGCCATTTTGTTTATTGATGAAATTCATACTCTAATCGGCGCAGGATCTGCAAGTGGAGGAACGCTTGATGCATCTAATCTTCTAAAGCCTGCTCTATCGAATGGATCAATTAAATGTATAGGTGCTACAACCTACCAAGAATATAGAACTGTATTTGAAAAAGATCACGCTCTTACAAGAAGATTCCAAAAAATTGATGTCGAAGAGCCAAGTATTCTTGATACGATTAATATTCTTAAGGGCCTTAAAACAAGATTCGAAAAACATCATAATGTGAAATATTCTGTTGCTGCAATTAATAGTGCCGCAGAACTTTCTGCAAAATATATTAATGATAGGCATCTTCCTGACAAAGCTATCGATGTGATTGATGAAGCTGGCGCTGCTCAAAGAATACTTCCAAAAAATAAACAGAAGAAAGTTATTACAAATAAAGAGATTGAAGAGGTGGTTGCCAAGATCGCCAAAATACCATCAAAAAATATTTCTAATGATGACAAACATACCCTTAAAAATCTCGAGCGTGACCTAAAAGCTGTTATTTTTGGTCAAGATAAAGCTATCGAAAATTTAGCTAGTGCCATCAAAATGACTAGAAGTGGACTGGGCATTCCGAATAAGCCAATTGGTAACTTCCTTTTTAGTGGTCCTACGGGTGTTGGAAAAACCGAAGTTGCTCGTCAGCTTGCTTATATTCTTGGTATTGAACTGATCCGAATTGATATGAGCGAATATATGGAAAGACATGCAGTTTCGAGACTGATTGGCGCACCTCCAGGCTATGTAGGTTTTGAGCAAGGCGGGCTAATGACTGAATCTGTTAATAAACAGCCTTACTGTGTGCTTCTACTCGATGAAATTGAAAAAGCTCACCCTGATATCTTTAATATCCTTCTTCAAGTGATGGATCATGGATCCTTAACAGATAGCAATGGACGAAAAACAGACTTTAGAAATGTCACGCTTATCATGACCACAAATGCTGGAGCAGAGTCGCTCTCAAAAACCTCGATGGGATTTACTCAATCTAAAAAAATGGGTGATGAACAGGCTGAAATTAAGCGTTTATTTACGCCTGAATTCAGAAATAGACTTGATGCGACAGTATCATTTGCTCCTCTTAGTCATGATGTAATCCTGAAAGTTGTTGATAAATTCCTTATGCAACTTGAAGATCAATTACATGAGAAAAAAGTGGATGCAACTTTTACAGAAAACCTCAAATCATATTTAGCTAAACATGGATTTGATCCAACTATGGGTGCAAGACCTATGTCACGTCTTATTCAAGATACCATCAGGAAAGCTTTAGCAGATGAATTGCTTTTTGGTCAATTGACTAATGGCGGCAATGTAATTATTGATATCGATGAGAGTGACAAAGTAAAATTAATTTTTGAAACAGAAAATAAAGTAGCATTACAAGACTCTTAATTCTTTTTCATTACTTCTTTAAAAATATGGCTATCTATCAAGCCACGTAACCATTTTTTTAGTGCGTCGTATTTAGAATCTAGAAACCAATTTTCATCCACCAAAAAAAATTGTCTTATAAATGGAAAGATTGCGATATCAGCAAGGCTGATTCTGTCTTCTATTAAATATAATTTAAACTTTAGTTTTTCATCCAATATATTTAAAAATATTTCACATTGAGCACGATAATATTCTTTTGAATGTTCTGGAAAACGATCAGCATATTTATATTTATCCAGATTTTTTTTGAAATGAAAATCATTTTCAAAAATGAGCTTTTGGCACAAGTCATTGCCTTTCAAAATCCAATGTTCTGGATCACTTATATTAAGAGCCCATAACATAATTTCTAAACTCTCTTCTATTACTTTTCCATTTGACTGAACTAATACAGGCACAGTGCCTTTTGGACTTAAAGCTAGAAAATCACGGGGCTTATCTTTAAGTGAAATTTCTATAGATTCATAGTCGATACCTGCTTGATATAAAGCAAGCCTAGATCTAATGGCATATGGACAGCGTCTGTAAGTGAATAATTTTGGCTTATTCACAGTCGACTAACCAATAGAGCGACAAGCGTCTAGAATAAGCTTTCTTCCTTGGTATATAAGGCCTGAGTACATTTGGATGAGCTCGGCACCAGCTTTAATTTTTTCTACGGCATCTTCTCCGGAAGATATACCGCCCACACCAATAATCGGAATTTCACCTTGAAGTCTCTCATGGAGTTCATGAATAATTGAATTAGACAGTCTAAATAAAGGCTTTCCTGACATCCCACCAGATTCGGCCCCATGGGTTACATCTCCAAGAGCATCTCTACTAATGGTTGTATTAGTTGCTATAACCCCATCAATTTTATTTTTAATCATAGTTTTTGATATGGCATCTAAATGTTTAGATGTTAAATCAGGAGAAATTTTTAGGGCGATGGGGACATAGCGACCATAATAATCAGCAAGTCTTGCTTGTTCTTTTTTAAGATCCACCAATAAACTATTGAGTGCTTTTGTTTCCTGAAGATCTCTTAAATTTTTTGTATTGGGCGAGGAAATATTAATCGCAATGTAATTTGAGTATTGATATACCTTCTTCATACATAAAAGATAATCATCTGCAGCCTTCTCTATAGGCGTATCAAAATTTTTACCGATGTTGATTCCAAGGACCCCTTTATAATCACTTAATCTGATATTCTCAACGGCAGCATCGACGCCTACGTTATTAAAACCGAATCGATTAATAATGCCTTGAGCCTCTGGCAATCTAAATAATCTTGGCTTTGGATTACCTAATTGAGGTCTTGGGGTAATTGTTCCAATTTCAATAAAGCCAAACCCTAATTTTCCTAGCGCATCAATATGGCTTCCATTTTTATCAAGTCCTGCAGCGAGTCCTACTGGATTTTGAAATGGGATGCCCATAACAGTTCTTAACTTCGAGGGATGTGGGGCTTCTAATAAACGCAATAGGCCGATTTTATTGGAAAGAGATAGTGCCTTAAGGGTGAAGTCGTGCGAAAATTCTGCATCAAACTTAAATAGTAGCGAACGTATCAGTTGGTGGCTCATAACGTTACTATTTTAACTTAGGAAGTTATAAGACTTAATAAAATTATGCGATTAAATAGTAAAACTCATATTCTAGGAAAAACATCCATCAATGATTTTCTAAAAAACTATTGGCAAAAAAAACCTCTGCTTATTAAAAATGCAATTGCGAATTTTGAATCTCCCATCACAGAAAGTGATCTTTTTACAATTGCTCAGAATGAAGAGGCCGTATCGCGTCTCATTGAATACAAGCAAGATATTTGGCAAGTGAAGTATGGTCCTTTTAAAAAGTCGGATTTACCGAAAAAAACAAATATTCCATGGACAATTCTTGTTCAAAATATCAATCATTACCTCCCTTTTGCCGAATCATTTCTAAATCTTTTTAAATTTATTCCTTACGCACGTCTTGATGATCTTATGATTAGTTATGCCACAAAAAAAGGTAGTGTCGGTCCTCATTTTGACTCCTATGACGTGTTCTTATTTCAGGCACAAGGTATCAGAGAATGGAAGATTAGTGATCAGAAGAAATTTACTTTAGATAAGAAGTCATCAATTAAAATAATCACCAATTTTAAATCCAAGAATTCATGGGTACTTAAGCCGGGTGATATGCTCTATTTACCCCCTAACATAGGCCATTGGGGCATTTCTCAAAGCGATGATTGCTTGACTTATTCTATTGGCTTTAGAGCGCCTGCGACATTTGAGATTCAGTCTAAATTTTTAGACTTTATTCAAGATCATTTAATAGCTAATGAAAATGAAATTTATAAAGATCCAAACTTAGCGCCTCAAAAAAATCCTGCTGAGATTAGCTCAAATATGACTAAAGCGATGCGAAATATAGTGGATCGTTTGCGATGGGATAAATCTTCAATCAATCATTTTATCGGTCAATTGCTTTCTGAGCCCATAGAAAGCTCAATCTTCGAAACGCGCAAACCATTGAGCCTTAAAGCTTTTGAAAAAAGGATCGTGAATAAAACACTCAAGCTTAATTCAAAAACAAGGATGCTTTTTATAAAGAATAATTTCTATGTAAATGGTGAATTTTTAAAAATTGATAAAAAATATACCCTATTTTTAAAGCAACTTGCCAATGACCGGGAAATCTCTTTTGAATCTACTTTAAATAAAAGCGACTTAAACGCTTTGGGGATAGTCTTATTGCCCTTATATGTTGCTGGATTTGTTGATTTTATTCAATAATACTTAACCATCCCGTTAGTTTTGTTGTAGAATATTTATTAGGGAGCTAATCATCGGCCCCGAATTCAACATTAATTTTAAGGATTAAAAATGACACGTTCACTACTTATCGCTTTATTATTAGCTATTGGTTTAACTGCTTGCGGCAAAAAAGAAGAAGCTGCTCCTGCTGCTGATGCAGCTCCAGCTGCTGAAGCTGCTCCAGCTGCTGAAGCTAAGTAATAGATAATTAATCTATTATTTGAATAAAAAAGCCGGCTTATAGCCGGCTTTTTTTATATGGTCTGCCAGGAAGTCCCTTCACCCTGGGTTGCAATCTTAATCCAATCACGGTCGCATTCTATCTTTTTTAGAATAGCCTCTTTAACCAAGTCTTCAGTATTATTTTTTTCGCTAAGGTGAGCTGCAACAAGATGTTTTAATTTTTTAGATTGAATTTTTCCTAGAATGTCGGCTGCTGTCTGATTATCCAAATGGCCTAATTTTCCGCTTATTCTTTTCTTAAGACTATAGGAATATTCGCTTGATTCAAGAAGATCGAGATCGTGATTAAATTCAATAATAAGTGCATCTAGATTTTGTAGTACTTTTTCAATGTGAGGTGTTGAGCTGCCTGTGTCAGTCAAAATACCTAATTTATGATTGCCGTTACTTAAAGTAAATTGAGTAGGCTCCCTTGCATCATGAGGCACAGGAAAAGGTTCGACTAAAAAATCTTGTATTTCAAATGTATTATGGCTATCAATCATATTCAAATCAATTTCATAAGATTTAATAATATGTTTCTCGCACATTTTAAAAGTGCCGTATGAAAGCCATATAGGAATTTTGAATTTATTGGCGAATTTAAAAGCGCCTTTGACATGATCTTCGTGCTCGTGAGTTAACAAAATCCCCGAAAGATTTTCAGGGATTTCATTCAGTCGCTCTAATCGAGATACGATATCTTGAATAGCAAAACCACAGTCCACCATTAAAAGTGATTTACTTTGCTTAACTACAAATGAATTACCAGCACTTCCACTTCCTAAAGATGCAAATTGCATCTTTATTTTAATTGATCATAAAGAAGTGAAATGATTCGATTCGCAGTAGAAGAATTATTTCTTTTACCATCTTGATATTCAATTACAACTTGAGAGCCGCCATTATCTAGAGAAATAATTTTGATGCGATATTGTTTTTCTGGATTAGTTTTTTCTTTATCGCTCCCTCCCCAGAATTTAAGCTTCTCGGACAAAGGCTTATCTTTAGTTGGACTTGCATCTTTTTCTTGCTTGTCTTTTTTATCGTCATCACTCCAGAACATAAGAGTATCTAAAACTCCTTTTTTCTTCTTAGGGCTATCATCAATATCGACATCAGCATACTTTACAAAGTAGACTCCATTTGACCTGTCTTTATCTTCAATAACAAAACCAATAATATCTAGAGCCAAACCAACCCTGCGCCACGCACGGTCAAATGGATCTTGAATTTCGAGTAATGAGCTTCCGTCTGCTTCTTTTTTAATTTCAGCTCTCTTTTGAGTTACAGGCGTAGCAATAATTTCTTTCGCACGTTTGTCTGCCACCCCAAGCTTTACCATTAACCTTCTTAAAATTTCGGCATCCAGCTCATCATCTTTTGAGTCACCTTTGGCTTCTGGCTCTTTTTTAGCGTCATTTTTATAGCCATTTTCGACAACACCGTATGGTGTTCTAACTCTCTCTTTACCGTCATCAGGCGCCGCATCTACACTTCGATGTGTCATGTAAATTTCAGTTGTGCCCTCTTGAAGGCCGCGATCTAAACGAGTTCTAAATTTCTTACGATTAGCAGTGCCCGATGCAAGCGAATCAAGCCATGCATCAAACTTATCTAATGCACCTTTATTATCGTCTGCTTTAAGATCGCCTTGCTTAATCCATTCTGTTTCCATCACTCCCGTTTCTGGATTTTCTTTTTTCACAGCAAATCCCATATCAAGCCAAAAATCTCTTATGACTGGCCAAATTTTTTCTGCAGGTGCATTAACGACAAGCCATCTTTGTGCGCCCGCCCTTACAATCTTCATGCCGTCTGGATTAGGTAAAATTTTTGACTGGCCATTATCTTGTTTTTGGCCGTTTTTAAAATCTGAATAGCTTGTAGAGCCTGGAATTGCATAAGTATCATTTGTGGTCGCCGATGTTAAATCTGGGGGCACTTCTAGTGGGCGAGATCTACCTGTGGCTTTGTAATCAGGCTGAGTCACTTGATCTACAAAAGGAATACTGTCACATCCATATAAGATTAAGAATAAAGGTAATACGAAGAACCATTTACTTTGTAATAGTAATTTCATTGAATATGAGCTTCCTTCATGGCAGTTTGAATAATTTTATAATGTTCTGGATTAAGTTCCACCAAAGGCAATCGAATACCTTCTTTAATAAGACCCATAGTTTTGAGTGCCCATTTTACAGGGATTGGATTCGGCTCTATAAATAGATTTGTGTGAAGAGAGAATAATTGTTGGTTTATCTCAATTGCTTTTTCATTCTGTTTAGCGATGATACAAGCATACATTTCATGCATAAGTTTAGGGGCAACATTTGCGGTAACAGAAATGACACCCTTGCCACCAAGTAACATTAAAGATAAAGCGGTAGCATCATCCCCACTTATAACTGAAAAATGGGCTGGTAATCTTTTAATAAGATCGATACCTCGGGTTATATCTCCCGTAGCATCCTTAATGCCTACAATATTAGGGATATCGCTTAACTGCAATACTGTGTCATTTTTTAAATCGCAGCCCGTTCTGGAAGGAACGTTATAAAGAATTTGATCAATTGCGACCTCATTTGCAATCTTAGCAAAGTGCTGAAAAAGCCCAGCTTGATTGGGTTTGTTGTAATAAGGTGTTACTAATAAACAAGCATCTGCGCCGAGGCGTTTAGCTTCTTTCGTGAGGTCGATAGCTTCTTGCGTAGAATTCGCACCTGTGCCGGCTATGACTGGAATTCGTCGATTTACATGCTTAACAGTCGTTTCAATAAGCTGGCAATGTTCTTCACAATTTACGGTGGGCGATTCGCCTGTTGTACCTACAATAACAATACCGTCCGTACCTTCCTCGACATGAAAATCAATCAAGTCATGAAGCGCTTGTATATCAAGACTTCCGTCAGGAAACATAGGGGTGACAATTGCAACAATACTGCCTTGAGGTGACATGAGATTGGCTATTAATTTGTAAAGTCGCTATTTTAACTTAAATAGCTAAACACCAAAAAAATTGATCTCCTTATATATATTAAATAGTTATATTACTATAAAACATTATTCTTTGGAGTAATATAGATTCATTGGTATATTTCAACTCTAAAAAAACTTTTTTACTACTTAGAAGTCAGTTACAGAGAACATTTAGCGCCAGGAACTTTTCGACAATTTTAAACGTATAATTTAACTTTATGATTCAACATTACTTCTTAATCATTATCAGCACTGTATTAGTAAATAATATTGTGCTTGTAAAAATATTAGGGCTCTGCCCTTTTATGGGAGTATCTAAAAAGCTTGAAACTTCAATCAGTATGTCAGCGGCCACCGCTTTTGTACTGACCATAGGATCCATGACAAGCTGGGCTATTAATCACTATTTGCTTGAGCCTAATGACCTTGTTTACTTAAGAACACTTTCATTTATTGTGGTCATCGCAGGTGTTGTTCAATTTACTGAGATGGTCATGGAAAAAAACTTTCCATTGCTCTATCAGCTATTAGGTATTTTTCTTCCTCTTATTACAACTAATTGCGCCGTATTGGGCATTCCTCTCTTAAATGCCCAGTCAAGTCATACCCTAATCGAATCTGCTCTATTTGGATTTGGTGGTGGTATCGGATTTTCAATAGTACTCATTTTATTTGCATCATTGAGAGAGCGTTTAGAAGGTGCTGAAATACCAGCTCCTTTCAGAGGTAGTGCTATAGCCCTTGTTACGGCATCCATTATGAGTCTTGCTTTTATGGGTTTCGCAGGTTTGGATCGCTAATGATTACAGCGCTCTTAGTCATGATTTTTCTCGCTGTTGTCTTAGGATTAGTTTTAGGTTATTCAGCGATTAAATTTAAGGTAGATGGTGACCCAATGGTTGCAAGAATTGACGCCATACTTCCGCAAACACAATGTGGTCAATGTGGCTATCCAGGTTGTAAGCCCTATGCAAACGCTATTGCTAAAGGTGAGGCTGATATTAATCAATGCCCACCAGGAGGCGATGCTGGAGCCAAAGCTCTCGCAGAGCTTATGGGTATGGAATTTAAGCCGCTCAATCAAGAGCATGGCGTGCAAAAACCACGAGCAGTTGCCTTAATTGATGAGTCTACTTGTATTGGCTGTACTTTGTGTATTCAAGCGTGTCCAGTGGATGCTATTTTAGGTGCTGCAAAACAAATGCATACCATTATTGCGAGCGAATGTACGGGATGTGAATTGTGTTTACCTCCTTGCCCTGTCGACTGCATCACCATGGAGCCGGTTCTTGAAAATTCCCAATCGTGGAAATGGAAATATCCTGTCTATAACATTGAAAAAACTAGCAAAGCTTAAAGTTTATGCAATTTAATAATATTTTTAAATTTAATGGCGGTGTTCACCCTGAAGAAAATAAATCGCTATCAACAACCTTACCCATTGCAAGATTGCCTATTCCAAAAAAATTAGTACTCCCATTAAGGCAGCATGTAGGTCATGTTGCAAAACTTAAGGTTAAAGTAGGTGATCAAGTTCTTAAAGGCCAAATCATAGCTGAGGCTGATGGCAACATATCGGCAGCTATCCATGCGCCAACATCAGGAAAAATTTTAAAGATCAGTGAAGAAATTATTCCTCATCCATCAGGTCTTCCTGATTTTTGTATCACGATAGAGTCTGATCTAAAAGATAAGTGGATTGAAAAAAAACCTATCGCATGGAAAAAATTAGATAGTGCTGCTTTAATTGAAATGATCTCTAGCTCAGGTATCGTAGGTTTAGGTGGCGCAGTTTTTCCATCACATATGAAATTGAAAGTAAATCAAAACCAATCTATCGAAACTTTAGTGATTAATGCTGCAGAATGTGAGCCATTCATTACTTGTGACGATATGTTTATGAGGGAAAAAGCAGATGAAATTATTCAAGGCACCCTTATTGCCCAAAGCATACTTCATGCAAAACAATGTGTGATTGGTATAGAAGATAACAAAATAGAAGCTTATCAAGCATTAAAAAAAGCCGCCCAAAAAACATCGATTGAAATAAAGATTGTCCCAACTCTTTATCCAAGTGGCGATGCAAAGAGACTCATTTATCTTCTCATGGGCATAGAAGTTCCAAAGGAAAAACGTTCGGTAGATTTGGGTATTCAAGTATTTAATGTCGCAACAGTAGCTGCAATTTATAGATATCTCGAATTGGGTGAACCATCGATCAGTCGTATTGTTACTATTACTGGTAATGTGCAAAATCCTCAAAACTATGAAGTGCTGTTCGGCACTCCTTTATCAGAATTAATTAAGGCTGCGGGTGGAAAATCAAATAAAACACAAAAATTTATTATGGGCGGTCCTATGATGGGTTTTGATTTACCCTCTATTGATGTACCAGTGACGAAAGCAATGAATTGTGTGATTGAAAGCTCTCCAGAATTATTTCCTTCTCCAAAACCCGTGATGCCTTGCATCCGATGCGCTCGATGTGCTGATGCTTGCCCTGTGAATTTGCAGCCTCAAGAATTATATTGGTTCTCAAAATCGTCGCAGCTTGAAAAAGCCAAAGATTACAATTTGTTTGATTGCATTGAATGTGGTTGCTGCACTTATGTATGTCCAAGCAATATTCCTCTTGTGCAATTTTATAGATATGCAAAAAGTGAGATTATTGCTCAAGATAAAGCAAAAGAAGCTGCTAATACTGCACGAGAAAGAAATGAATCAAGGCTTGCTAGAATAGAAAGAGAGAAAAAAGAACGCGCTGAAAGGCATGCACAAAAGGCTTTAGGTGCTCAAGAAAAAATTTCGGATGATGAAAAAAAATCGACGATTGCTGCTGCTGTAGAAAGAGTTAAACAAACCCAACAAGAAAATATAAAAAATTAATATGGATAATAGATCACCTTACATTGTAGATGCGCCTTCAGTCAGCGTCATTATGTTTAAAGTTTTACTCGCTTTAATTCCTGGTATTGCTTTATATGTCTATGCATTTGGGCTTGGTGTAATTGTGAATATCACTCTAGCATCACTCACTGTAGTCCTCACTGAAAGCGCTATTCTAGCGATAAGGAAGCTACCTATAAAACCATTTATTTTGGATGGCAGCGGCCTAGTCACGGCATGGCTTCTTGCTTTATCTATTCCATCAATCGCACCCTGGTGGATTATTGTTTTAGGGACACTCCTCTGTATCATCTTCGGTAAACATGTCTATGGTGGGCTTGGTTACAACTTATTTAATCCAGCTATGGTGGGGTATGCCATTTTACTGATCTCTTTTCCATCGATTATGACGCACTGGCAAATACCTACAAATCTCATGGAAAACCACGTTGAATGGCTCGATCAAATTAAAATTATTATGAATAGCCATTTATTATCTAAAGAAACAATCGATGCTATGAGCTCTGCAACGCCACTTGATTACATCAAGACGCAACTCACTTTAAATCAGCCATTAAATATCATTCAGCAGAATAAAATATTTGGCTTCCTTGGGGGTAGTGGTTTGGAGTTAGTAAATCTAGGCTACCTTGCTGGTGGACTTTATTTACTTAAAGATAAAATTATTTCATGGCATTTGCCGGTTTCATTCCTCGCTACCTTATTTTTTACGGCATTAATATTTAATAGTTTTTCACCCGATACTTTTGCTTCGCCCCTCTTTCATATCATGAGTGGTGGAAGCATACTGTGTGCTTTCTTTATTATTACTGATCCAGTAAGTGCGCCTACAACGCCTAAAGGTAAAATATATTTTGGTGTTGCAATAGCATTATTGGTTTTCATTATTCGAATTTTTGGTGGTTATCCAGAAGGCATTGCTTTTGCTGTATTATTTATGAATATTTGCGCGCCTCTCATAGACAGCCTTACTCAACCAAGAATTTTTGGTCATAAATAATTCTATGTTTAAAGATCACCTTAAAAAAATTTCATCCACTGCTGCTGCCATGATTATTTTTTCATTGCTTGCTTCAACAGCATTAAGCATTTCTTATTTCATCACAAAAACGCCCATTGAAGAGAGCGATGCAAGAGCAAAACGTATATTTTTGAATCAAGTAATCCCGTCTAATCTTTATGATAATAATTTAGTGAAAGACACTATTTCTGTAGAGCCTAATCCCCTTATAGGTAATAAAAAAAATATTGACATCTATCGTGCTAAAAAAAATAATCAAGTGATTGCAGTAATTATTGAAACGATTGCGCCTGACGGCTACAGTGGCGAAATAAAAACGCTTGTGGGTATTGACCAGGAAGATAAAATACTAGGTGTGAGAGTTATTACGCATAAAGAAACGCCTGGATTAGGTGATTATATTGAAATTGAAAAGAGTCAGTGGATTAAGAATTTTGATCTTAAGTCTTTAGACAAAATGACAGAAAAAGAATGGGCGGTTAAAAAAGATGGCGGTGATTTTGATTACGTATCCGGAGCAACAATCACTCCTCGCGCTGTCATTAAATCTACTTATAAAAGTCTTCTTTATGCCAAAGAAAATAAAAAAAGGCTATTTGCATTATGAGTGATATTAAGGGTATTGCATTAGATGGATTTTGGAAACAAAACCCCGGGGTCGTTCAGCTTCTTGGGTTATGTCCAACACTCGCAGTGACAACTTCTGTCATTAATGGCTTGAGTCTTGGTATTGCAACCGCAATCGTCATGGCGCTATCGAACGCCTCTGTATCTCCTATTAGAAAATTTATACCTACAGAAATTAGAGTTCCTGTTTTTATTCTTATCATTGCGGCACTTGTGACAGTGATTGATTTTAGTATTCATGCATTTATTCAGCCGCTTTATAAAGCCTTGGGCATTTTTATCCCACTTATCGTAACAAATTGCATTGTCCTAGCTCGCGTCGAATCTTTTGCAGCAAAAAATAAAACAACACCCTCCTTTTTCGATGGCCTTTTTATGGGCCTTGGTTTAGCGATGGTATTAACTTTTCTTGGCGCCTTAAGAGAGCTCTTTGGCAAGGGCACTTTATTATCCGGCATTGATCTTATCTTGGGGCCTTCAGCAAATAATCTTGTTATCCATTTCTTTGGTAACTATCAAGGATTTCTTTTAGCAATACTCCCTCCGGGAGCTTTTATTGGCTTAGCCTGCCTCATTGCATTAAAAAATCGTATCGAAGCTCGTTAGTTAGGTCCTCTTGTGAATCCTCAAAAGCGATTTAAGATTTTTGAAGCGCTATCGCATGTAACGCCAAATCCTACAACAGAACTTATCTATCAAAATCCGTTTCAGCTTCTTATCGCAGTTATTTTATCTGCGCAAGCTACAGACAAATCAGTAAATAAAGCAACGTTCTTGTTATTCAATAAAGCTCCTAACGCAGAAAAACTTTCTCAGATGAAGTTAAGTGCTATTGAATCTTGTATCAAAACAATTGGTTTATATAAAACCAAAGCGAAAAATATACTCGAAACAGCAAAAATTATTCATGCTCAATATCAAGGGATTGTACCGAAAGAGAGGCTTTCTCTTGAAGCTCTTCCTGGTGTAGGAAGAAAAACTGCCAATGTCATTCTAAATACTATTTTTGATGAGCCCGCTATAGCGGTCGATACTCATATTTTTAGAATTGCAAATCGCATCAATCTAGCCCCCGGAGAAACGGTACTTCAGGTAGAAAAAAAATTAATGAAATCAACTCCGGAAGTATTCTTGAAAAATGCCCATCATTTATTGATTCTTCATGGAAGATATACTTGTACTGCAAGACAACCCAAATGCTCAAAGTGCGTTATTTATGATTTATGTGAATATAAGAAAAAGAGCTTGGTCTAGAATGAGATTAGATCAATCTGTCTTTGAATAGCAAGCTGGATAACCTCTTTTTTTTGAATGTCGCTCAATGCCATCCATTCAGCAATTTCTTCTTTACTTCTATAGCAACCATTACAAAAGTGATGCTCATCATTGATAAAACAAACGCCAATACAGGGTGATTCAATCAAAATTATTTGCTTTTTTTAATTATTCTAGACTGCCATGACAATGTTTGTATTTTTTATTGCTTCCACATGGGCATGGATCATTTCTACCGACCTTTGGCAAACCGTCTTCTGCAGTATCTTTTTTCCTAGATGATTTTTTCACTTCATCTTTATTTTTTTCATCAATCTCGTCGACTTCAGCCTCATTTTTTATTTTAACCACCATAGTGATGCGCGTTACTTCAGTTTTTACTGTATCTAAAAGATATCCGAATAATTCAAAAGCTTCTTTTTTATATTCTTGTTTTGGATTTTTTTGAGCGTATGAACGTAAATGGATACCTTGCCTTAAGTGATCAAGTGATGACAAATGCTCTCTCCAATGATGATCGATACTTTGTAACATCACTGTTTTTTCAAAATGTCGAATCACGTCTTTGCCTACTAAAGATTCTTTTTCTTCGTATTGTTTATTAGCTATAGCAATCACACGGTCATACATTTCTTCTATATCAATCTGAGGCTCTTTATCTACCCATCCTTTGATAGACAAACTTAAGCCATAATCAGAGAATAAAATCTTTTCTAGTGATGAAATATCCCACATATCTTCCATACTACCTGGTGGTATATGGCTTTGCATAAGTCCTCGAATTACATCAGCCCTCATTGCCGAAATGGTTTCACTTGTTTGGTCAGAATCAAGCAATTCATTTCTTTGCTCATAAATCACTTTTCTTTGATCATTTGAAACATCATCGTATTCAAGAAGTTGTTTTCTAATATCGAAATTTCGGCCTTCAACTTTACGTTGCGCATTTTCAATAGCCTTCGTAACCCATGAATGCTCAATCGCTTCACCCTCAGGCATTTTTAACTTTTCCATAATAGCTGACACTCGGTCGGAAGCAAATATTCTTAATAGTGAGTCTTCGAGTGATAAGTAAAAACGACTTGAACCTGGGTCACCTTGTCTACCTGCGCGGCCACGTAATTGATTATCTACGCGACGAGATTCATGTCTTTCAGTGCCTATAATATGAAGCCCGCCTGCTTTAACAACCAAATTATTTTGTTCTTTCCATGCTTCTTTAATCGTTTTAATTTCTTTTTCTTTTTTATTTTCGGTCAGTTTGTCATTCAACTTAATTTCATGAATATCAGTTTCAATACTGCCACCAAGCACAATATCTGTTCCGCGTCCCGCCATATTTGTTGCAATCGTAATCATGCCTGGACGTCCAGCTTGCGCAATAATATGCGCTTCTTTTTCATGATGTTTAGCGTTCAATACTTGATGTTTTAATTTTGCTTTTGTAAGTAATTCAGAGATAAGTTCTGAATTTTCAATTGATGTTGTGCCCACAAGAACAGGTTGATCTGCTTTTTGACATGCTTTAATGTCTTCAATCACTGCCGCATATCGCTCTTGTGAAGTGCGATAGACTTTATCCATCATATCTTTTCTTTGCGTCATACGATGAGGAGGAATAATAATCGTTTCTAAGCCATAGATTTGATTAAATTCGTAAGCTTCAGTATCTGCAGTGCCTGTCATCCCAGATAATTTTTGATACATCCTAAAATAATTTTGAAAGGTAATCGATGCTAATGTTTGATTTTCTTTTTGTATCTCAACCCCCTCTTTAGCTTCGACCGCTTGGTGAATACCTTCTGACCATCTTCGACCAGGCATCATTCTTCCCGTGAACTCATCTACAATGATGATGCTATTGTCTTTTACGACATAGTGTTGATCTTTATTAAAAAGATTCCGTGCTTTTAATGATGCGTTGATGTGGTGCACAAGTGAAATATTTGTAGCGTCATATAAGCTCGATTGTTCTGACAAAAGCCCTGCTTTGATCAGAAGCTTTTCAACATTTTCATGGCCATTTTCTGAAAGAACTACTTGATGTGCTTTTTCATCAACCCAGTAATCGCCAGTTTCTTCTTCAGTCTTTTGTCTTGAGAGCTTGCCAACGACGATATTAATTTTAGTATAAAGATCAATATTGTCCTCAGCTTGACCAGAAATGATGAGGGGCGTTCTTGCTTCGTCAATCAATATAGAATCTACTTCATCGACCAACCCATAATGTAATTTTCTTTGAACTCGCTCTTCTTTAGAGAAGATCATGTTATCTCTCAGATAATCAAAACCAAACTCATTGTTCGTACCATAAGTAATATCAGCGTCATAGGCTTTTTTCTTCTCTTCGCCTGAAATATTAGATAAATTAATACCTACCTCCAACCCTAGGAATCTATAAATCTGTCCCATCCATTCTGCATCTCGTTTTGCAAGGTAATCATTCACAGTAATAACGTGAACACCTTTACCTTCAAGCGCATTTAAATAAGTAGGTAATGTTGCAACAAGCGTTTTACCCTCGCCGGTTCGCATTTCTGAAATTTTTCCATTATGAAGCGCCATGCCACCAACAAGCTGTACATCAAAATGACGCATTTCTAATACGCGTCGACTTGCTTCTCTCACAACGGCAAAAGCTTCAACTAATAAATCATCAAGTGCCTGCCCTTGTTTAAGGCGATTTTTAAATTCTGAAGTTTTAGCTTTAAGTGCTGTATCACTAAGTTTCTTAGTAGCATCTTCAAGCGCATTTATTTGCGTGACTTTTTTGCCATACTCTTTAAGCAGCCTGTCGTTTCTACTTCCAAATAAATTCTGAACAATGGTCTTTAACATAATATAAATATTCTTAATCGAGAGTGTTTGAAATAATTAATACT
>Ga0304729_1000398_pt1 | contig 32641 bp, 51 predicted proteins | sample C_131016_MF_Meta_FD_190475 | JGI IMG/M metagenome (GOLD analysis project Ga0304729, IMG submission 190475) | Freshwater microbial communities from Lake Croche, Canada to study carbon cycling - C_131016_MF_MetaG (v2) (version 2) | ecosystem: Environmental > Aquatic > Freshwater > Lake | place... | reverse complement strand
GTCAATTACGCACACGTACTAAGTCAGTAGGGGGTGTACGGATGCCGTTTGTGGTACGCTTGAGCCATGACAAGACACAAAGGAACTCGTTATGACCAAAAAACCACCTCGCCACATTCTTGGCTACCTTAAAGACCCAAGCACTTGGGACTCATCGACTTTTGAGACGGCCATCCGTGCTGAAGTTGAGGGTTCAACTGGCCCATTGACGGCATCAGACGAATTGCTGATTGGCATATTGGTTATTACGGTAGATAGTTTCCTTACTGCTCACATCAATATTCAATCTGATGGGCATTTGTATTCTTACAACTCTGGTGAAGCGCCAAGTGCTTGGTACAAGATTCGCACTGAATCGTTGGACAAGGCGGTCAAGATATTGGCTGAACTTGCATTGGTGGCCCGTGGCCGTCCAAAATTCAGCAGCAAAGTAAGTGACGTAGATGAATTATTCGCCACAGCTTGAGTCTGCCTTTCAGTATGCAGCAGGTGTAACTAGGGGTGATATTCAGGCGTGTGAGGATGTAAAGCTGGCTTGCCAGAGATTCCTTGACATGGTGGAGCGTAGGGATGCGCCTTATGAATTCATTGCCGAAAAGATTGAGCATGTCCTACGGTTCGTAAAGTTCTGTAAGCATGTCAAAGGCCCGGATGCTGGAAAACAAATTGAATTACAACCATTTCAGATTCTTTGGTTAGCCGGGGTTTATGCGTTTCGAGCCAAAGGTGATGTTACGACCCGATGGGTGACGGACGTAATTTTGTTTGTGCCTCGCAAATCGGGCAAGACAACTCTTGCCTCTATTGTGTCGCTATACGAACTGCAATTTGGTGATGCTGGCGCTGAGGTGTTTACGCTGGCGACCAACCGGGAACAGGCCACTATTTGCTTTGATTCATCCAAAGCAATCATTGAATCAATGAAAATAGAGTTTCAGTCAAAGTTTATTGTGTATCGCAATGAACTGAAGAAAGCTGGAGACTCGACTTCTACTTATCGTGCTTTGTCTAGGGAAAACCGAAAGACAGGTGACGGTAAGAACCCATCTGTTGCCATGATTGACGAAGCGGCTCAGATTACAGAACGTGGTTCTATTGAGGTCTTGCACTCTGGCATGGGCGCTCGTAAGAACCCATTAAGGATGTACCTGACCACGGCCAGTTTCACTAAAGACACAAAGTTCTATGAAGATTTGACTCATTTACGCTCCATATTGCGTGGCGCTGCCACAGACAACTTTAGATGGTTTGGGTTGCTTTATGGCATTGACCCGGGTGATGAATGGTCAAACCCTGATGTATGGGGTAAAGCAAATCCCATGTTAGGTATCTCAGTTACCAAGGCTCACATTCAGCATATGGCAGAAGAAGCCTCGGCTAAACCTGCCAGCTTGAATGAGTTTTTGTGCAAGCAATTAAACATTTATGTATCTGCCAACTCAGCTTGGATTGACAGGCGGTTTTGGGATGAATCGGCTGCGCCAATGTCTGCCGATAAGCCAGAAGCAACATTTATGGCTTTTGACTTGGCTCATAGTCGAGATTTGAACGCCGTTTGTACTTTGCATCGGTACAGTGAAGAAGACTTCTACTCCAAGTTCCAGTTTTTCCTTCCTGAAGAATCAATGGACTTCATTCCTAACCATTATTTGCCAATTTATCAGCAAGCAATTTCAACAGGAATATTGAAGTTGACTCAGGGTAACGTAACGGATATGGTTGAGATTGAGTCGTATATACAAAACCAATGTAAGGAACACGATGTTAAAGAAATCGGCTTTGACCCGTATAACGCTGCCAGTTTGGTGGCTAACCTTTACGGCTACGGGCTTCCTGTTAAAAAGGTGGGTCAAGGTATGGCAGTCTTATCGAACCCGTCCAAGACAGCGGAACAACTGATACTGAAGAAGGCAATTAAGCATGATGGCAACCCGTTCCTTGGGTGGCAAATCTCTAACATTGAAATATATGTTGATGTAAACGCCAATGTGAAACTGAGAAAGAACGAGGCCGACCCATCTGCCAAAGTAGACGGGATTATTTCGATGATTATGGCTTTGCATTGTCATTTAGATAACGCTTTTGTTGGCGAATCATTTGGCTTTAGGTCATTAGAGTGGTAAAGTATTGGCAAATAGGAGCTAATCATGGGAATGTTTGATATTTTCAAGGGTAAAAAAGGCTTATCTGAAAGCAACACATTATTTGGCCAAACGGCTTTGGGTAACAATATTGTCTTCCAAGGCAATAATAAAACCCCTAATGTAAATACTCAGATTCTGTACGTCACGACCGCTAGTACGACCAATGCTGGTCGTCCTGTCGATATGTCTGTACTGACTCGAAACAGCACAATCATGTCTTGTATTGGTATTAAGGCCCGTGCTTTGGCTCAACTTCAAATCAATGTAATGTGTGAAATGGATGACGGCAAATATTCAAATGCCATCACAAATTCTGATGTTGGTGCGCGAGATAAAGCCAAAGCCAAACAAGTTGCTAAGTTATTGGCAAGCCCAAACAACTTCCAAAGCAAATATGAGTTTTGGTATCAATGGATTATGTGGCTAGAACTTTCTGGTGAGGCTTTTACCCTTTGGTGGAGAAAAGACCAAGCAAGTGCAATGGAAACTCCGCTTGAGATGTACATCATGGATAGCACATTGATTGCTGTAAGCATTACACCGACTCGATACCCGTCTTATCGTTTATCTACGCCAAGCTACGGTTTTTCGCGTGATGAGCCACTTAAAGCTCATCAGATCATGCACGTTAAAGAGGCCGCATGGCAAGGTTCTGCTGGTTTTAACAAAGGAATTTTGGCAACTGAGTTGGTGGCGCTTGACCAAGACATTGATTTGTATGCTAACTACGTTATGCAGAATGGCGCAAAGCCTTCTGGTATGTTTACAACTGATGCGGTTATTCCTGATGGCAAATTCAAGGAAATTGCTGCTCGACTGAAAGAAACATGGAATAACATGACTGGCTCCCGTCAGGCAGACCCTTCTAAGCCCGGGCAATCAATGTTGCTTGACCAAGGTATGAAGTACACGCCTTTGACCATGCTGACGCTGCAAGATGCCGATGCTGCCGCTTTAAAAGAGCAAACCATGAAGCGTATTTGTGGTTTGTTTGGTGTGCCGCCAAGCATGATTGGCATCCACGACCAAAAATACAACAATACTCAAACTGTTGTTGATGAGTTTTACAAAACTTCCATGTATCCGATGTTGGTTAATATCCAAGAGAAATTGCAGCAGCATCTTTTACAGGGTTATCCATCGCTGAAAATTGAGTTTGATACCAAGGATTTCCTAAAAGGTGCGCCTTTAGACCAAATGAACTTTGCTGTTCAAGGCGTATCTAATGGCATTTTGACTCCAAATGAAGCCCGTGAATATCTTGGCCGTGCCAATATTGAAGGGGGGGATGAATTGGTTAAAGATGCTAAATCAGCAGATACAGCAACTGGAGTATCGCCTCAAGATACTGGTGGCGGTGGTGGTAGCCAGAAGCGCAAAATGAATATCGGGAAAACCTGATAATATGAACTCAGATACAAAATATCTGGTAGTATTGGCAAAACAGGTCAAACGACCTAGAATAAAGCTGCCTTTTATTGAAGGGCATCCCCCTAAAATACAAGACAATGACCAATCAATTGCTTTAGGGGCAATAAATGAAACAAATCCATCTAGTATGCGAAGCCAAACTCAACCTGACAGAGAAGACTGCCAGCGGAGAGCCAACTGGCAAGATTGAAGCCCGTTTTACAACTTGGGGCGCTCGTGAAGGCGCTGATGGACGTAAATTTTTCTATACACCAGAAGGATTTATGGATTGGGCTGGAGAATTCGCTGATTTAGGCCGACCATTGCCAATGTATGTAAACCATAATTCTGATGCCGTTCCTGTTGGTGAATGGACTCAGTTTGAAATGGATGAAACTGGCATGAGTGGTACTGGACGCTTGTATCTCAATACAACTCAAGGCTCAGACCTTTATCAAGTAATGTGCGAATCTCCAACCATGTTTGGTGGAGTTTCTGTTGGCGCATTTGCTGAAGAATATCAATGGGTCAAAGAAGACGGAACTCCATTTACTATGGGTTCGGCTGATTTGGCAGATGAAGGTTATTTTCAGATTACCAAAGGTGGCCTACGGGAAACCAGCATTGTTATGTACCCAAACAACCCCGCAGCAGAAGTCAAGAAACTGGAATATTTCCGTCCAGATGGTTCTGCTGATTTAAAAGTATTGGAAGAAGCCTTGCGGGATGCAGGTCTGTCCAAGCAGATGTCGGTTGCCGCCGCATCTGTGTTCAAGTCGGTAATTGAACAGCGTGATGCTGTAAAAGAGCCGATTGAAAGTGCGCCAAGTCAGAGCGATTCTGATGCGGAGGCAACCGAAGCGAAGATCATTGCTGCTCTTGAGCAACGTGAACTTCTTAAACTCCTTGACCAACGCCTAAAAGGTTAAATCATGTCCCAAGTTATTCTCGACAAATTGGATGCCATCGAAGCTAAACAAGCCGATGCAGTGTCTGCCGTTGAAGCCAAAATCCCTGCTGCTATTGAAGCTGTTAAAGCTGAAATGCAAGAGATGGTTTCTGCTCTGGAAGCCAAAGTTGCTTCTATTCAAATGCCTGAGTTTATCAAGGCTCCTACCTCGTCTGTGCGTAAAGATGTGAACCGTTCTGTTAAAGAACAACTCGCTACTTTCCACAAAAATGGTGGCCGTGTTGAGACTGAGCTGAAAATCTTTGCTGACGAATCGCAAGCCGAAGCGTACATGAAAGAAGCCTCGGCTCTGACTGCTGGTGGTGACGGTAAAGGCGGTCGTACCGCTTATGACCCTGTGTTTGCTGCTCTGCGTTTGGCTAACCCCATGCGTGGTCTGTCTCGCACTGTTGCTACTGATGGTTCTAGCTACCAGTTTCGCGTAAAAACGGGTAACGCTGGTGCTACTTGGGGTTACCCAATCCAGAACAACGGTTCGCCTACAACTGAAAACACAAGCATCTGGCAACTCGTTTTGCAAGACTTGAACACTCAGTTTCCAATCCGTACCGCTGCTTTGGACGATATTGATGGCTTGGAAGCTAACGTGGTTGACGATATGTTGATGGAATTCGCTCAAGTTGAAGCCCAATCAATGATTCAAAACAACGATCAGACTGATTCGCCTAATACATACGGTGGCACTGCTGGTCTGCGCGGTCTTGACCAATACGCTGGCGCTAATGCAACCTATGCTGGCGGTACTTGTTCCGTGGCTGCATTTGGTACTTCTGGTACTGGCTCTACTAGCGGTCTGCATAGCTTGGCAACTTATGACCAGTTGACTTCTAACGTGAACACTGTTGGTGCTGCAAACATCACTTACAAAGACGTTGTGAACTTCATCTATCAATTGCCTCAGCAATATTGGACTGCCAGTGCTAAGTTCATGATTAACCCGATTCTGTTGGCTCAGATTCGTGGTTTGACTGATAGCAACGGCACTCCAGTGTTTGAGCGTATGTCGCCTTTGGAAACTGACGGTATTGTTGGTCGTTTGTTGGGCTTTGATGTTGTCGTGAACAAGTATCTGGACAACCCATCGCAAGCGACAACTGGCTCGGCTGGTACTTCTAGCCTGTTCCCGATGTACTTTGGTGACTTCACTCGCGGTCACACCATCATTGATCGTCTGAACATGGTTATGCGCCGCTACGACCAAACACAACCCGGATATATTACATTTTTCGGGGAAAAGCGTTTGGCAACCTCGGTTCGTGACCCTAATGCTTTGGTGCGCTATCGCTCCACTGGCACTGCGACCTGATAATCAGGTAAAGATGGCGGGGGATTCGTCCCCTGCCTTTTTCCATCATAAGGACGAACCATGAAAATCACCGAACGAATCCTGACAAGCATTAAACAAACACTTGAGACGGGCGACAAAGTCACGATTGACTTGCGCGAAGCGTCTGGAATTACAGGCTCTGGTGACGGGGTTGGCGGTCGTACTTTCTTTGATAATGCGTTTGCTGCTTTGCGATATGCAAACCCAATTCGTGAAATGTCGCGTGTTATCCCTGCTGCTGGCTCAAGCGTTCAGTTTGTAGCAAAGACAGGTAATGCGGCAAATCAAACAAACCCTTGGGGTTATACATTTACCCCCAACAGCGGTACTCCAAATACAGATACATCAATTTGGCAATTGCCTACCCGTGTGGTGGCTGCTCAATTGCCAATTCGTTCGGCGGTAATGTCGGATGTAAATTATTTAAATGAAACACTTGTTGAAGATTTGATGCTGGAATTTGCAGCTATTGAAGGCGCTTCAATGGTGTTAAACAATGACCAAAGTGGCTCTACAACAACTACCACTGGCGGAACAAGCGGCTTGCGTGGCTTGAATATGTATACCACTGCAAGCGCATCGGCTTATGGGTCAAGCGGCACAGCAATCACCAACGGTATCCATTCGATTGCAACATTTAGTCAAGCAGCGGCAGCAGTAACCTATGCTGACATTGTTGATATGGCTCGTTTGTTCCCATCGCAATATTGGAATCTTCCCGGCACTGCATGGATGATGCACCCACAAACAATACATGAATTGCGAAGCCTTGGCGGTGCGGCATTGATTAAACAATTCCCTGAAGTTGGTGATGGTGACGGTGGCGCTGTGGTCAATATTTTTGGTTTCCCCGTGATTCCAAATTCCAATATGCAAACCACTGGTGCTGGCAAGTTCAATATTTATTTGGCAAACTGGCCCCGTTTTGTAACTATTGCTGATGTTGAAGAAATGTCAATTCAAGCAATGGAACAAACAAACCCCGGTTTTACGGTGCTGTATGCTGAAAAACGTTTGGTAAGTACCGTGCGCGACCCGTTCGCTGGCATCCGACTTGTTGGTATCTAAACCATGAGTTTTGACAACTATCAATACGCTGCGCCTTTCGGGGCGCAGACACGCAATCCATTCAACTACACAAAGTTTGAACAGATTGGCCGTGATAACACTACGGCATGGTTGACACTTGATGAAATGACCAATCAACTGAACTTGTTTGATGATACAAGTCAGGATGCGTACATCACAAGCCTTGGAATAGCCACTAGACAAGCTATTGAGGATTTCCTTGGTCTATCTATCTTTCCTGTGACTTATCGCGTCTGGTACGGTTCTGAGAGCCTTGCTGCGTCACCTATCAGTCTTGATTTGCCAGAAGTTAGTCAAAACACCAATCCAGCACAATCTGGAGTGACTGTAAATTCTGTTGGCTATTGGAATGATTCATTTCCTCCAGCGTTTGTTATCGTAACAAGCCCGAATTATTACTATGATGCTTCTGGCAATAAAGTAATTGTGAGCAGCTTGCCTACTGACATCAACACTGTGATGACAGCCCCGCTAGTCATTGAATATTCAACCGTAGCCAATCCGATTTCCGCTTATCCTGTAATTAAACAAGCTGGATTGCTTTTGTTGACTCATTTGTACAACAATCGTAGTGATACAACAGAAACCAAATTGAAGCAGATTCCATTTGGTGTTGAAGCACTTTTGCGCCCATATAAACCATTAATAATGTGAGCAATAGGTATTATAAATGGCAATTGCACGGTTTGAAAATATCGCTGTAAACAATCTTACTTTTGGTGAGTCTGATTTTGGCGAACAATCAACTACTCAGACCAAGTGGTTTGATACCCGTGCGCGTGTTCATTCTGTTGCTAACAGTTTAAAGATTGCTGATAAATATCGGTTGTATCAAGACTTAGTGAATTTCACTTTGAACTACACACCGAATATTAAATCAATCGTTGACAGGCAAGATTTGTATTCAATTACATGGCGTGGAAACGATTGGCGTATTGATAATGCCCGTGAAGCTGATGACCGAATGAGTGTTGTCATTATGTGTTACCGTACAGACCCTGTAACGGCGGTTTAAATGGCAACACAACAGAATCCGGTTCAATATGCAAAGGCTATTCAGTATCAACTGAACAGTATTGTTTCGCCTGTGCCTGTATATGCAGCGTTTAACCGCAACTTTGCATCACAGCCCAAATTCATAACATGGATGCTACGAAATGTTCATCAACCAGTTTATACAGGGCCAGTTCAATCGGTTAAAGGAATTGACCGCCCAACTTTTCAAATCTCTATTTTTACACAAGTAATTGAAGACGGTTTTACAATTTCCAATCAGATATTACAATCTCTGCATGGTTATAGTGGGTTGTTTGGCGGGAATACAAATGGTTTTCAAATATCAAAAGCCGATGTATTTTGGTTATACAACTCTTATAACAACGATGAAAAACTTGCACAGATTTTTCTTGATTGCACACTCGACATTCCAGCATAAGATATTTGTTTAACTCTTTAAGGAACTAAAATGGCTCTCCCAAACAAAATCTTGCCCGGATTTAGCGCGGCACTTTACTGCCAACCTACTTCTTCTCCAACTGCCTTGGCAACTTCTGCATTGTCAACGGTGGCTAGTGTTGCCGCAATTGCCGTATCTGGTAATTTGCTGCCTGTTGAAGCCGTACCCGCTTTTGGACAAGATGACGCTGTTGCATCTTTCTCTGTTGCTGGTTCGCGTCAGTCGGACAAGATTCCAACCCAATCAGCGCCTACTAGCTTGACCATTACCGCAGCTTGGAATCCCTCGGATGCCAACTTGTTGTTGATGCGAGGCGATGCCATTTCTGGTGTTATTGATCGTACTTTTGTTGTTTCTGCAACTGACGGCACAAACATCATTTATTACGCTTTCAATGCTCGTGTAAGTCAATTCCAAATTGATTCTGCTCCGGGCGCTGAAGCTAAATGTACCTTTACTGTTCACCCTCGCGGTAACCAGTATGGTTGGTCTAACAACGCATAAGGAGTAATCATGGCTGCACCGAATAAAATTCTTCCCGGTTTTAGCGCATCAATGTGGATGCAAACTGGCGCTACCCCTACCGCACTGACAACCGCTAATTTGTCTGTGTGGACGGCTCAAGTAGCCACCATTGTTGGTACTGTCGCAAACGGTACTGGCGCTTCTGGTACTTTGTTGCCTGTTGAGGCTGTTCCAGCTTTCGGTCAAGATGATGCCGTGGCATCATTTATGGTTGCTGGTTCGCGTCAATCGGACAAAATCCCAACTCAGTCTGCTCCTACCAGTTTGACCATTACTGCTGCTTGGAACCCATCTGATGCGGCTTTGTTGTTGATTCGTGGTGATGCTGCTTCTGGCGTGATTGACCGCACTTTTGTTGTGGCCGCTACTGATGGCGCTACAACTACTGCATATGCTTTTAACGGTCGTGTGAGTCAGTTTCAAATTGATGCTGCTCCCGGTGCTGAAGCCAAGTGTACATTTACTGTTCACCCACGGGGCAACCAGTACGGCTGGTCGAACACATAATGCAAGTCTCAGAAGCCATTGAGATCATCGTTGGCACTTACGGCGACATTGAATCTGTCGCCCGTAGTTTGCCTGTTGATGCTGCTGAAGTTGCTGGTACTACCGCACAAGCAGATACTGCTGAAGCTGTGGCTCTAGCCCTTCTGATGAAATACAACCCATACACGCCATCAAAGACCACAACAAAAGACTAAACATGAAAATACAAGATACGAGTGACTTGTTGAGTTATTTGATAACTCAATCTAGTGAACGAAAAGATTGGTTTGGGTTTACACAGCAAAGGATTACCGCAATTTCATTAGCCCATGAGATTGCGCGTAACCATGCTAATACAATCTCGCCAGAGCAAGCGGTGGATTATGCCATTGCTCTAAACGAAGCTATATATCAAAAAATCATCCGTACTACACGATAAGGAACTGACATGACAAGACTCTCTAGCGCCTTTGGCGACAAATACCAATCCCAAGCATTGCGAACTAAGACGTTCCTGTTGGGTGGTCACACATTTAAAGTTCGTATTCCTTTGTCTAAGGAAATGGAAGAAATCCAAGAGCGAATTAACAAAGTTGATGAAGTTGAAGCCAAGTTGCGCTTTGACAAAATGACTTGTAGTTTTCGTGATGAACCAATTGAAGGCGTAGTTATTTCAGAGGATGATGTTGTTGTTGATAATCGTTCCACAAAGGAATTGGTCAACACAATCTTGACCGTTGAAACCCGAATTGTTGAATACATCAAGTTGCTTGTTCCTGAAGCTGGAAACTTTGATGATCTGACTTATGAAGAAGTTGAAGCTGAATGGCCGATGTCTGTGCAGCTTGAACTATTGAGTTGTATTTCTGAGGCAATCCAACCCGGATACAAAGATTCAAGAAAAAACTAATCCGGGACATTAACCTACAAGCTAGAGCATATGTTCTGGCACATGGTGGGTGTCCCGATAATATTCCGTCTGATGATTGGCGAAATATCGAGATATTGATAAGTGATGGTTATCTTGGAAACAAGGCCATCCTTCTGGCTTTAAGTGCCTTGACTACGGGCAACTTAAACTCGAAAATGAAGCAGGGTTCTCAGGCGTTTACAATGAAAGATGTTCTTCCATCAACGCATGAGTACATTGTCCCGCCAATGACAGAAGAAGAACAGAAAGCACAAGCCCAAAAGCAGCTTCTGGCTTTTATGTCCATGAGTCCGGGCGCTGCACCATACTTCGAGGTTTGACATGGGATACACACCAAATCCAAGAACATTCCGAATGGAAGGGTTCGCTGAACTAGAACAACAGTTGCTGGCTGTTGGGCAAATGTATCGGACGGATTTGGTGGCCCGTCAAACACTTTCTAAAGCTGCTAATGTAGCAATGATGCCTGTTTTGTATGCGGCGGCTATGGATGCCCCATATGACTCCAAAAGTGATGGCCCAATCCACCTTAGAAATACAATAAGGTTGGATTCAAGAATTCCAACTGAAGCAGATAAAAGATCGGAATATGTCAGTGAGACTGATGCCGTAATTTCAGTTGTTTCCGCAAAAAAAAGTGCTGTTTCTTTGTCTCAAGAATTTGGGAATGCCAGAACTACTGCACAGCCATTTTTACGTCCAGCACTTGACTCTCATGCAGAACAAGTTATTGAGTCACTTAGGAGCCAACTATCAACGATAATCCCTGAGTACGTTGCGAAATTGAACCGCAGAAGGAACAAATAATGGCATCCAATAATATTGCTAGACTTGGTGTTGTCCTTGGCATTGACACGGCTTCTTTTGCTGCTGATGTTGATAAAGCCATTTCAGAAAATAAGAAACTTTCTGCGGCAATTAAACGTGATTCAAATGCGGCTGCTGGTGCTTTGGCAGACCTTAAAAATGCAACAGAAGATTACGGAAAAACTCTTACAAAAGTTCAACTTGTAGAAAGAGAATTAAGCTCTGGTCGTTTTATGAATGCTTCACCTTTGTTGAAGCAACAGCTTTTAGACCAAGCTAAAGCATATGAAGCAATTGCTACTTCTCAAAAGAAAGTAACAACAGGAATGAATGAGCAACAAAAGCTCAGTCTTACCTATCAAACAACTGACTTGTTCACGCAGCTTGCTTCTGGCGGCAATCCAATGATTGCTTTAATTCAACAAGGTGGACAGCTTAAAGATTCAATGGGTGGCCTTGGAAATATGTTCCGCATGTTGGCAACATTTATTACACCATTTAATGTTGCCATGACTGCGGCTGTTGGTTCTGTTGCAGCTTTAGGGTATGCATTTTATAAAGGTGGTCAAGATTCATCTAAATTGCGTGATGATTTAATTTTGACTGGTAATTTTGCTGGAACAACTGCAAGCAAAATTCAATTGCTTTCCAAAAATATTGGCGATGATTTATCTATGGGCTATACAAAAGCCCGTGATGTTATTGGCTCACTTGCTGAAGCTGGCTCATTTTCGGAACGATCTTTTGATTCTGTATCTAGGACTATTCTTCAATTTTCTAAATTAAGTGGATTAACCGCAAAAGAAGCGGCAGATAAATTAATTCCTTCATTAGATGGAACTGCAAATTCCGCAAAGTCTCTTAACGATAAATATCACTTCTTGACGCTTGCTCAATATAAACAAATTGAAGCTCTGGACTTACAAGGCAAAACACAACAAGCAATTATTTTGACATCGGATTTGCTTGGTCAAAGTTTGTCTTCACAAGAACGTCAACTTGGTACTGTTGAAAAAATGTGGAAAGGTCTTGGAGACACAATCAATATTGTCAAAGAGGCAATTCTTAGCATTGGTAGGCCAGAAACAACATCCGAATCATTGACAAAAATGGGGCTTGAAATTGCTCGTTTAAATTCTGAACTTGGTGGTACTGATACATCAAGTATGGCAAACAGAAGCGCAAACAGAGAAGCCCTTGCAAAGAAGCAAGCTGAATTTGCTGTACTTACTCAGAAGCTAGTTAGTGAATCAGAGGCTGCTGCAAAAAAAGCTGCCGATGAAGAAAAAAATACTGCTGCAATTAAAAACTATAAAGAGTTTGGAACAAAGTACGCTCAACTTGCTGGAGAGCTAGAAAAGCAAGTTGCAGAAACTAAGTTTGTTATTGCAATGAATGCTTCTTTTGACTTAGGCAAACTTACTCTTGAATCAGATAAGAAAATTGCTGATGCCAGAATTGAAATGGCTCAAAAGAATGAAACAGAAAAAGGTAAATTTACTCTTGAAAACAAACGCATTTTTGACCAAAAAGAACTTCAGTTTGAAGCTGAAAAAGCAGAAAAGATTAAACAGTTCTGGATGAAGCGTGGAATTGAACAGGCTCAAGTTATTGCAGAAGCTCAACAAGCAGAAATTGATGCTGCTAATGCTAGAGGCAAAGAAATGGAGCAAAGAAGTTTGGCGGCTACTAGCGCAACTAAAAATCTTGAAATACAAAAAGGTCTTTTGGAGTTGCGTTATTCAATGATTGCCGCAACAGAAAAAGAACAAAAGATTGCTGAAATAAAGTACAAATACGATTTGCAACGTAAAGAAAACATTGGCAAGGAAGATGAAGCATTTTTAAATTCCCAAGCAAATAAACAACAAGCTCTTGAGACATTTAATGTCCAAATTGAAGATAGTGCTAAAAAACTAAAAGAATCATATGATTCTGTATGGGGAAATATGGCAAGTGCCATTGACAACTTTGTTAAGACAGGAAAACTGTCATTTAAAGATTTAGCCAAAAGCATCATTCAAGATTTGATTGCTATTCAGTTAAAAGCGCAAGCCACTGGATTAATGAACATGCTTATTAATTCATTTACTGGTGGGCAAATGGGGCCATCACAAACAGCCCCTGCATTAGACTCATCATTTAATCAATATTTAACTCCAAAAGCTGTTGGTGGTTCTGTGTCTAGTGGTTCACCATATTTGATTGGTGAAAAAGGCCCGGAACTTTTTGTACCTAGCGGTTCAGGAACAATTATTCCAAATAATTCTTTGGCTAATTCTGGCAGTACAACCAACGTCACAAACAATTACATAAATGCCATTGATACCAAATCGTTTGAAGACCGTTTGTTGGGAAGCTCAACAGCAGTATGGGCAGCTAATCAATATGGCGCTAAAAGCCTTGCCACAACAACAGGGAGAACATAATGGCTGGTTTTCAAGATATATTTGAGATTCAGCAGTCAATGTCGGTTAATAACCGTAGGACTGTTGGTCAACAGGTAAGTCGATCAGGTCAAATGCGTGTAGCGCAATATTTGACATCTGTGCCGTGGGTGTTTACTGTTACGCCTCACAACTATTTGTATTACCCACAAGTAAGAAATGTAATTCAAGCGATTGACAACAAAGACCGACAATTGCCAGAATCAATTTCATTTGCAAGTGCCAATTTGTCTTGGTTTGATTCTTATCAGGGTAACTTAACCTTAGTTCAAGCGGCGGCTTTGACTTTGGCTTCTGTGCCTGTTGCAAATTCAACAACCATTACAATTGGAAATCTACCTTCTGTTTCTTCATCAGCTAATGTTTTTAAGGCTGGTGATTTTCTTCAAATGGGTTTGTATCCCTATAAAGTAACTGCTGATGTTTTGCGAGGTTCTGGCTCTACGGTAACAGTTACATTGCATCGTCCAGTTATCGGAACAGTAAGCATTGGAACTTTAACTGCTGTAGGCAATGCTTGTACGTTTTATATGTTGGCAGAATCTTGTCCAACGTATACACTTAACCCAATGACGAATGGAGCGTTTGTTCAATGGGACTCGCCATTTGTCTTTAGAGAGGACATTACAGGATGAGTACAACAATTGCGGCTCTTGAAAGCCCATCAATTAACTATGGCGAGTTTATTCAACTCACTACTGCAACTGCAACTTATACATTTTGCAATGCGGCTCAACCCATCACGGTTAGCGGAATTACGTATAGCAACTTGGGAAGTTTGCTTTCTATCGGTGACATTAAGCGTGAAACCAAAGCAACAAGTGGTGATTTGACCATCAGCTTGACGGGCGTGGATGGTGCTAACGTAGCAATCATTCTTGGCGCTGACATTAAAGGTTCTTTGGTTGAAGTATGGCGCGGGTTTTTTGATTCAAATAATCAAATTATTACAACGCCAACGCTTCAATTCTTTAAAAGATACCAAGGTTATGTTGGTAATTTTTCTATTACTGAAGATTGGAATCAACAAATGCGTAGCCGTGTGGCTACTTGTTCTATCAGTTGTTCATCATTCAGAACAATCTTGCAAAACCGAATCAGTGGTTTAAAAACAAATCCTACTGTATGGAAAAACTTTTATCCCGGAGATACAAGCATGGATAGAGTTCCCGTCATTGCATCCACATTTTTTGATTTTGGTTCGCCACCTATTATGAGTAGTCAATCTGCAACAGAAGCGCCTTCTGATTGGCAAGGTGGTGGTGGCGCTGAATGATAAGACAAGCTACAAGACACGATATACCTGCGCTGGTGTGGATGATGCGGGAATACGCTAAAGAGGCTCCTGTGCGTGTTTTAGCCAATCCTGAGAACCATAATTCCGATCATGTAAGCAGTTTGATTTTTCAAATGCTTAATGGTCGTGGATTCATTTTGATTGATGATGACCATCGGGGCATGATTGCCGCAATCATCACCAACAATGTTTGGTGTCCAAGAATTCTTGAGTTGCGCGAATTGGCTTGGTGGGTAATGCCAGAGCATCGAGGCAAGTCAATTGGCGGTCGGTTGTGGATAAAGTTTGATGAACTTGCACAAGATATGCTAAACAATAAGCGGGTTGATTTTGTCTGCACCACGGTAATGGCAAACTCTCCTTTAATAGACTACACCAAGCGCGGATACAAACCGCTTGAAGCCACTTTCTTTAGGGATTAAAAATGCCATCAACGCTAATACTTGCCGCAATTGGAGTTGAATTAACTGGCGCATATTTATTGATAGCGAGATTTGCAATTAACTTTGCAGTATCAATGATTGTGACTCGCGCATTTAGTTCGTCATCAGCTAATTCAAATACAGATAATGGTGTTCGTCAGCAAGTTCCACCAGCAACTACAAACAGTTTGCCTATTGTTTACGGTGACGCATACCTTGGCGGTATATTCGTTGATGCGGTTTTGTCTACCGATCAAAAAACAATGTATTACGTTTTGGCTGTATCACAAGTCAGTCCTAATGGACAATTCTCTTTTGATAGAACTAAATTTTATTGGCAAGATCAAATAATTACTTTTGACGGAACCGATCAAAGTAAAGTAGTTAGCTTAACTGATGGTGCTGGCAACGTACAAACAAAGATTTCTGGCAATCTGAATATTTACTTGTACACTTCAAATGAAGCTGGAACGATTACCGCATTAAACGGCTCTGCATTGCCTAATTCTGTAATGGGAGGCTCTGATATTGCCGTGGCTCAACGCTGGCCTTCTAGTGGTCGCCAAATGAATGGTACAGCATTTGCAATTGTGAAGATGGTTTATAACCGTGATGCTGGCACAACGCAAATGCAAGCCATCACATTTAAAGCCTCGCAATATTTGAATAGCACAGGCGTAGCTAAACCCGGTGATGTTTGGTATGACTACATAACCAATACTCGATATGGTTGTGCAATGAATTCAACTATTGTTGATTCAGCAACCGCTACCGCATTAAATACATATTCAGATCAAACAATTACTTATACGCCAGCAGCGGGTGGTTCAGCAACTCAAGCGCGTTACCGCATTAACGGCGTATTGGATACGGGTCAAGACGTTTTGTCTAACCTTGACCAAATTATGTTGGCTTGTGATTCGTGGAATCAATACAATGCCGCATCAGGCAAATGGGCAATTGTTATTAACAAAGCCGACTCAGCATCATTTGCTTTTGATGATTCAAATATTGTTGGTGAAATTCGCGTAAGTGCTTTTGATATTTCTTCAAGCATTAACCAAATTCAAGCGCAATTTCCAAGCAAATTAAACCGCGACCAATCAGACTACGTATATCTGAATACTCCATCTGGTCTTTTGTTTGCTAATGAACCAGTAAACAAATATACGATTACTTTGAGCTTGGTCAATGATTCTGTGCAAGCGCAATATCTTGCAAATCGAATGCTTGAACAAGCGCGTGAAGATTTGATTGTTACTTTTGCAACAACCTATAACGGCATTCAAGTTGATGCTGGTGATGTTATTAGTGTAACTAACGCTGCATATGGATGGTCGTCTAAACTGTTCCGTGTAATAAAAGTTTCTGAGGCTTCTTTGCCTGATGGAAATTTGGGCGCTTCATTGGAACTTAATGAATACAATGTTTTGGTTTACGATGATGCTTCAATCACGGCATTTTCAGCAACACCAAACAGCAACTTATCAAACCCTAATTTCTTTACTAATTTGGTAGCGCCAACGGTTGCAAATATCAACACAACGGCAACCATTCCGCATTTTGATGTTGTTTGTGGAGTTCCAGCAACCGGACGCACAACTGAAATTACTTTGTTTTATACAAACGTATCAAGTCCAAGCACAACAGATTGGAAAGTTTGGAGTTTCCAGAATGCTACAAACTCACAACCTTTTGCGCCATCTACAAGTGTCACGTTTACTAACTTAAATCTTCCAACAGATACTTATTATTTTGCTTTTAAAGTGGCAAATGAAACAGGCGCGTCTGCATTGTCAGCAACGTCTACAAGTTTTGTCTGGAATCCAAACCCAACCACATCGGCTGTTGCGGGTACATTCTTGGCAACATTCAGTCCAGTAACAATGCAAGTGCCAAGGAACTCATCCCTTGTTCCTTCATTTACTGGATTGATTACTCAACTATATGGTTCTGCGGCGGGTGGTGCAATTGATTTTGTAACATCGCAAACAGATTCTGATTCGTTGTTTGTCAATAATACATGGCGCATTGGCGGCTCATCCACTACGGGCAATGCAGACATTACAACCACCAGCGGATTAACCCTTGGCTCAATTACTGATGGTGGCTCATTTGCACAATGGGGAATTCCAACTGCAATGAGTTCATCCCCTGCGACCTTAACGGTTCCTGTTCGTTATAAATCATCTTTGGGCGCTGTTACTCAAGGTGCAACCGCAATTCTTCAGTACGTCTTTCAAGATCAAGGCGCAACTGGAAGTTCTGGCACTAACGGCAATCAATCTGCAAATCCTACACTTTATCAATGGTCGGTAACAACACCATCCGCAACCACTGGTTCATCTACCTACACATGGGCAACTGGAGTAAATTCAAGTTACACGGGCGGCGGTGGTTGGACAACTTCAATTCCGACCAATCCCGGAACGGCTGGCGTACAGCTTTGGACAGCCATTAAACCAACCGTTGTTGTTGTGGGAACGACAACTTCAACAATCAGTTGGACTTCTGGTGTAACAGTGGCCTCAGTCACTGCAAACGGAGCAAACGGAACCAATGGAACACCGGGAACGAATGGAACCAATGGTTTGCAAACAGCAAGTCCTAAAGTTTATCAATGGGCTATTACGATACCCGCAAACCCAACTGGTACATCTACTTATACATGGTCAACTATATCCTTTACGCCCACCCCATCAGGTTGGTCGCAATCAATTACGACAGCGCCTAGTGCTGGTTATACGCTTTGGGAGGCGACTGTAAACATTTCCGATACTGCTACGGCAACCACCACCACAATCAATTGGGGCTTGTCTAGCATCATTGCATCGGGATATGCGGGTACAAACGGAGCTAACGGTGCAAATGGAACAAACGGTACAAACGGGGCTAACGGTGCAAACGGAATTGACGGTCTAAGTTCAAGAATCTGTTATGCCAAATCAACTTTAACATCGTTAAATTCAACTCCAGCGTATTACGTCACAACTGGCGCGGGTGCTTTCCCACCCACAAACGAATGGGGCGGCGCTGAAGTTTGGCAAGCAACGCCACCAACCCTTTCTGCTGGTGAAGCATTGTTTCAATCAGACGGTATTTATAACCCCGGCACAACTCAAACAACTTGGAACGTGCCTTACCTTTCAAACTTAAAGGTTGGAAGTCTATCTGCTATTACCGCCAACACAGGTAATTTGACAGTAAGCGGAACAATTCAATCTAACACCGCAGCAATTAGCGGCACAACAATGACGGGTTCGGGTGCAGTAATTTATTCCTCAGGTAATTTTGCTGTTGGTAATTCTACAAACAATATTACATATAATGGAACAACAATAACTTTAAACGGTCAAGTTGTTGTTGCTTCAAATATAAACGTATCTTCTTTATCTGCTATTAACTCAAACTTAGGGGCAATTACTGCTGGCAGTTTAAATATTAATAGTAAATTTATTGTTGATTCATCAGGAAATGCAACTATTCAAAGCGGAACATCTGGCGCAAGGCTTTTAATGCAAAACAACGTAATTAAAGTTTACGATTCTGCTGGTGTTTTGCGTGTACAGATTGGAGATTTAACAGCATGACTTTTGGATTTCAAATAAATAATTTAAGTGGCACGCCCGTTGTTTCACCAACAACACCTGCTGGCGCTTTATTTGTACAAGCAATTACACAATCAGCAGGGACAAGTCAAACATATACATTTGCAAATGTACCCGGTGGAAGTTATTTAAGATTGATTCAATCAATTCCGGGAGGCCATTCATACAGCATTGGAACTGATGGAAGTGGGTATGCAACATTAACTTTAACTGCAATAACTTCAGGATATATTGCATTTACCGATAGTTCATTTATTGTATTTTCTACATATACAACTGAAACAAATACATATGGAATATTGACTGTTAACGATGCTGGAGAAAGAATTATTAGCGGAGTTTATAAAACACCACAATATTTACAAAAACTAAATTCTTCATCATGGTCAATTAGTAATAACGGTGCAATCTTAAATCCAAACACTTATAATTGGTATACGTGTTCAATAACAATACCATCAGTTTCAAGCGCACGTAAAAGATATATTTTATTTAGCCTTCCAACTGGTTATGACACATGGTTTAGTATTGATGACACTTATGTGCCTGAATCATTTACATCATCATTTACCATGAATGCCGATGTATTTTCTTCATCTTCACCTGTAATGCCTGATGTATATATATTTGCTTTAGATGGTGCAACAGCAATAAATTCAAATTATGGAATTCATTTGTGGGATGCCTCTGGAAATATTACTTACGATTCAAATGTTGCTAATATGTTTATTAGTAATATTGCACAAAATGTTTCTTTTCCAATTGGAAGCGGCTCTGAACCTATTGGAACAATAAAAACATTTACAAGTGCCTATTCAGATTTATCGCCAGTTTCCGTTGTGCCTCAATATTTTCAAACAAGATTATCAAGAAATGGTCTTTTGCAAACAAATGAAGATTATTATTATGGTGGTTCTAGGCGAAATGGCTCTAGTTTTCAGACTCAATTGTTTTATGTTTATAGACTAATTGGAGACTACACTGGCCCACTAAGTCCAGCAACATATAGTCAAGGAAATTACAACAATCTTTTTGTCCCAAGTTTGCCTAGTTCTTTATACACTTAGATAAATTTCTAAGGCATAATTGCCCCACAAGACATGACACCGTACCCTGCTTGTAAGTAGGACATGTCACTAACCTGAGTTCAGGAATCAATCATGCCCGTCTTTTCCAAGAACGTCATCACCCAAGTTTCGGGTTTTGACTCACCATTGTTGTCCAGCGAGTTGGTCTATAACCAACACACATACTGGAATTTAACTCTTACAAACGGCACAACACCAGTTAGCCTAACTGGTGCAACCATTGACGCGCAAGTTATCCGTAGGACGGTTTCAAACCTTACGGATACGCGAACGGGGCTTTCCTTTGATATAGGAAATTACACCCCGACCCCGACCACAATCAACCTGACAATTTCCAATCGAGTAGATGCGAACGGTGCGTTTACTTTGGTAATTGATGAATCGGCATGGTCTGTTGTTGCTGGTGACCCTCAATTGCAAATCAACCTTAACGATTGCGTTTGTTTTTCTGGACGCATCAAAATTAGTTTTCCCGCTGGTGGAAGCAATCCACAGGACGATGTAATCATTTTCCTTATGTTCCTTGTCCGTTCTGACGGCATCATCAACATCAGTTAAGGGAAAAATCATGGGGCCAATTTCAGTCACAGTCACGGATGCAAACAACCTGACTTTAAAAGTTATGCCTACTGCAAGCAATACAGTCACGGTTGACCGTGGGGTTGCGGGTAACGGCATTGTTTCAATCGTTCCGGTGACGATTTCAACTTTTCAGTATTTGCGAATCACTTACACAAACGGGACAGTATCTGATGTTGGCCCATTGACCAGTACGGCATATACGGCAACATCACCAATCACAATTGTTGGCAATACTATCTCTTTGGGAACTGTTCCTACTGCTAACGGCGGCACAGGCGCAACGACAGCGGCAGCAGCACGAACAAACCTTGGCGCAACTACGGTTGGCGGCAATTTGTTTACGCTGACAAACCCATCCGCAATTACGTTTCCGCAATTTAACGCTGATAACACTGTTTCCGCATTGACAGCATCGGCTTTCCGCACGGCTATTGGCGCGGGTTCTGGTGCTGGTTCGGTTACATCGGTCGCAGCAACTGTTCCGTCTTTCTTGTCTGTCAGCGGTAGCCCAATCACCACATCTGGCACATTGGCATTTGGTTTGTCAGGCACGGCATTGCCTACAACATCAGGCGGCACAGGTTTAACCAGCTTCACAGCTAACGGTGTTGTCTACGCAAGCTCTACAAGTGCATTGGCTACGGGGTCTGCGCTGACGTTTGATGGGACGTTGTTAACAAGTTCTGGCACATCAACAGGGGCAACGCTTGAACTTTTGCGTTTGTCAAACACTGGCGGTGGCGCAAACGCTGCGGCTCAGTTGTCGTTTTATGCAGCATCAACAAACTATGCACAAATTGTAGGTGGATATGGTGCTGCTTCGCCAGCGTTGACGTACAACGTAGCAAGCGGCGGCTATCAGGCTTGGCAAATTGCAGCATCCGAACAAATGCGCCTGACCAACACAGGTCTGGTTATTGGGGGGACTACGGCGTCTGAGAAGTTGACTGTTAACGGCAACATCAAATTAGGCACATCTGGTACAGCATGGACATATGGCCCTGCAACAACAGGCCGTTCTTTCTTTGCAAACTCAGATAGCACTGCTTATATTGGTGTTTATGGCTCTGCTTATGGCGGCAGTTCAAATGCAATTTTGTCATTTGTAACAGGTACGAACAATAACATGACAATGGACTCCGCAGGCAACCTTGGCTTGGGTGCTCCTCCTAGTGCTTGGGATTCTGGGTTTAAAGTTATTCAGATGGGCGGTGGATCGTATTTTGGACAATACAACAGTGGCGCTGTTCATGTTGGTATAAACACATACTTTAACGGTACTAACTACATTTACACAACCACTGGCGTATCGACACGCTATGTTCAAAATGCTGGCGCTCACTCTTGGTTCAACGCCCCCTCCGGCACAGCAGGTAACGCCATCACCTTCACCCAAGCAATGACGCTTGATGCTGGTGGGAATTTGGGTGTGGGGACTACAAGTCCTAATGCGTATGGTGCTGGTTATGTTGGATTAACTTTAAACGCAAGCACTACTTCATTTGTAACTGCTCAAGCAGGTGGAACAAACAAGATTACCATGACTGCCAATGGTGGTGGAGGTACTCCTGCAATTCAAACTAACGATGCAACAACTGCACTTGCATTTCAAGTTGGTGGTTCAGAACGTGCCCGTATAGACTCCAGTGGGAATTTTATCGTTGGTGGAACCTCTGCGCTTGTGTCTGGTGCTGGTCGTGGAAATATTACTATTAACGGCTCTTCCACTTCAGTTTTGTCTTTTGGTAGCGCAGGCACAAACACAGGCTATCTATTTGCAACCACAAGTGGAATGGAATTGGCTTCAATTGGAAACACATTTGTTCGCTTTACTACAAATGGTTCAGAAGCCGCACGCATAGATGGTTCTGCAAACTTTATGGTGGGGACTACAACAACAGGCGGCACTCCAACGCAAGGTCTTGGCGTAAACTTCAATAGTGGAACAACATATCTTGCACTTGGGCATATAACTGGTTCTGTTGCAGGTGCTGCTTATGTTTCGTTTGCATATAATGGTGGTCAAATTGGCTCCATTACCCAATCAGGAACAACAGCAGTTCTTTTCAACGTCACATCCGATCAGCGACTAAAAGAAAACATTGTTGACTCGCCTGAGTTTGGTAGCGTCATCGATGGAATCCAAGTTCGTAGCTATGACTGGAAAACAGATCAAACGCACCAACGTGCTGGTTTTATTGCCCAAGAACTTGTGACCGTTGCTCCTGAAGCCGTACACCAACCCGCTGACCCAGAAGAAATGATGGCAGTGGACTACTCTAAACTTGTACCCATGTTGGTCAAGGAAATTCAAAGTCTCCGTACCCGATTGGCAGCGCTTGAAGCCAAATAACCCAAAGGAAAAATCATGACAAACTTTAAATGGGCCATTCCGGTCACAGACTACGACATTGCAACAGGATTTATTTTCTGTGCGCACTGGACTTGCACCGCAACTGACGGCGATTACACGGCCTCTGCCTATTCCACTTGCAGCTTTGCCGCTGCTACGCCATCCGTCCCTTACGCAAGCGTGACAGAGCAAGAAGTACTGAACTGGATTTGGGCTAACGGCGTGGATAAAGACGCCACTGAAGCCAGCCTGCAAAGCCAGATTGACCTGCAAAAGAACCCAGTACAGGCCGCTGGCGTACCGTGGGTGGCATAAATGGATAACCAGCAACTTTTCAACATTGTTGTATCTGTTGGCGGGTTTCTGGCTGTGTACGTGTTTAACTCAACTACAGCAAAAATTCAAAAACTTGAAGACAAGCTCAATGACCTGCCTCACAACTATGTGGCTAAAGACGACTATCGTGCAGACATAGCTGAAGTAAAAACCATTCTCAAGCAAATCTTTGACAAACTGGACGGCAAAGCCGATAAGCCATGATTCCAATTGACCCGTTTGCTGCGTTAGATGCCGTCCAGTCTGCCATCAAGCTGGTCAAGAAAGCATCCCAGACTGCCAATGACATCAGTTCACTAGGCCCTGTTTTAGGCAAATACTTTGATGCCAAAGTAAACGCCATCCAAGTCGTTCAAACAGCCAAAGCAGGCGGGTTTAAAGGCTCGGCCATGGGCAAGGCGCTTGAGCTAGAAATGGCGCTTGAACAGGCCCGTGAGTTTGAAGAACAGCTCAAGAATTTGTTTTTCAGCTCGGGCAAGATAGACGTGTGGACAAAAATCAAAGGCCGCGCAGCAAAGATGGAGGCTGAAGCTGCCGAGCAAGCAAGAGCCGAACGTGTTGCTGCTGCAAAAAAGAAGAGTGAGATGAAAGAAGCCATTGACGCTATCTTGATGACAGTTCTCAGCTTAACTTTGGTCGGTCTGATTACGTGGGGCGGCATCTATTTTTACTTGCACTGCAACAAGTACGGATGCACATGAAAGAGATCGTTGACGGGTTCAAGCAGTGGTTCAAAATCGCTTGTTACATCATGTGCGCATGGTGGTTCTTGGATTTTGTCAAAGCCTTGCCTGAGCCGCTGGCAAAACGTGCGATGGACAAAGCGTTGAGTTATCTACCATTTTGAAAGGCCCATATGAATGAACTACTTTCTCTCCTCAGGGGCGCTGCGCCTCTTTTGGCTACCGCCGTTGCTGGCCCTTTGGGCGGTGCTGCTGTGTCTGCTATTGCCGCTAAATTTGGCGTATCTGATTCTGTCGAGGCCGTGGCGAAAGCCATCGCTGGAGACCCGCAAGCAGCCCAAAAACTAGCCGACTTGGAATTGGAATATGCCAAGCTGGATGCGGCCAATACTTCCAATGCGCGAGACATGAACAGCAAGATTCAAGAATCTGCTAATGCAGCATGGTTAGCCAAAAATGCAGCATACATTCTTGACTTTGCAATTGTGAGCGCCACAATCCTCATGACTTGGATTGTGTTTTTTAAGGGCGTTCCAACCGAAAATAAAGAGATTGCTTACATGGCTATTGGTTCGCTAATCACTATGTGCGGCACGGTACTTAATTTTCACCGTGGTTCTTCTGCTGGAAGCAAATCTAAAACAGAAGAAATGATGAGGATTACAAAATGAAAGACAACTTTCCAAAAGCTCTAGCAGCCGTCCTTGTTCATGAAGGGGGCTATGTCAACAATCCCAAAGACCCCGGCGGCATTACCAACCTAGGCTGCACCAAAGCGGTCTGGGAAGAACACTGCGGTCACTCCGTTGATGAAAAAGCTATGCGAGCATTGACACCTGCTGATGTTGCGCCACTGTACAAACGTAAATATTGGGACAAAGTGCAAGGTGATGAATTGCCAAGCGGTATTGATTACGTTGTCTTTGATACCGCAATTAACAGTGGCCCGGGAAGGGCTGTAAAACTGCTTCAGGCGTGTGTTGAGGTTGAAGTTGATGGCGGCATAGGCCCAAAGACTTTAGCGGCTGTACGGGCGTTTGATTCAAAGCAGTTAGTGACTGATTACTCTAAACGCAGACTGTTTTTTATGATGGACATACCCGTCTGGCCCACTTTTGGTAAAGGATGGACAAGACGGGTACAAGAAGTTGAGGCTTTTGGCCTTACGCTTCTTTGACAAAAATGCCATTTTTATTGAGATGACCTTTGCGATCTTTGATCTGGTTATATGCGTGTTCAAGACAGCTTGTAAGATTTAAATCCTCACAGGCGCAACCCATGATTAAAGTGACAAGAATGTCGCCATAAGCGTCAATCATTGCTTCACGGTCATCCAAAAGCAAAGCATCACGCAACTCAATAACTTCTTCAAGAGTTTTGTTCCATTGAGCAAATCCAGAAGAATTTTTAACAATCCCTTTCGCTTCTCCCCAACGCACAATATCTATTTCAAGTTGGTCATAACTCATTCTGGAATTACATCCATTACTTCAGCATCTTCTTTAACTTGGGGGCCAGCTTCAGCTTGAATGCCGTTGATAAGTTGATTTACTTCTTGAAATGGTCGTGTACCCAAATATTGAAGAACAGCGTTTACAAGTTCAGTCGAAAGAGCAATGTGTTTAGGCATAATAAGTTTCCTTGATTCGCCATTCGCGCTCAGAGCGTCCGGCATTTGATTTAACGGTCTGGCCCGTTGGTTCTACAAAATCCAATTTTTGCATTTCTGGAAGTCTTCTGGCAATCTGATTGCCATCAAGATTTGTTCGGTTAGAAATACCATCTTTGCCCAATGGCCCATACTTTGTAAGGCATTCAAGGATTATGTCGTAATGCTCGCCAGCAAAATCAACTTTGTCTGATGCTTCATAACTGGTGATTGGGTCATCTTCACGAACTCGCGGAAATAAACTTAATGGATGACCGCCAAATAAATCTGAGAGTTTCATTGTTTTGTCCTGTTGGGCGGGGGTAATCGCTGCGTCTAATGTTTCTTTGTGGACGGTGTGTACAACACCTAATCAGCATCCGCTTTCCCCCCAAAACTTATTTAATCACTAACCTATCTTTGCGAACAATTGATGCGCCAACAATGGGTTCACCAGCAAGAATAGCAACTTTAATTTTTGTTTTGCTAGGTGTAGGAGGCTTTGGGTCGTTACACAATTCAGGTGGAAATACAACACCATCTTCAAGCACAACAGACTCATCACGTTCGGGATACAGTTTAAACATAAAAGAGCCGTCAGAAGCCTTTACTTCATGGATTCCAGACACTTTCATATTGTCGGCAAGGTAAGCCCTCAGTTTCTCTGCTTTGCGCTCGTATGAGTCTTGTAAAGCCTTAATACGGGCAATGGCGTTTTTGGCTTGTTCTGCATCAGACTCTACGTTTAAAACATAAGCCGCAACCTGACTCATCTTGTTTCCAAGCTGGACACGGAATTCATCGAATTCAGGGAGTGCTTCCCCGTCTTCATTAAAAAGCCCGTCCAACTGGTTACGGAAATCTGTAGCTAATTGATATAGGCTGGTCATTTAAAACTCCGACTCTGAAGCGCCTACATCTGCCATGCTAACTGCTTGAGCAAATTCAGGAGATTGTTTAATTGTGTCTTGCAGCTTTTCATGGAATTTTTGGAAAGCATCCCAATCAGGATTATCTAAGTCAAACGCAATTAAAGTGTGTACACCTTCTGGCTTTGCATTTTTCAATGCTTGCGGCAATGGAGTGATGCCAGCAATGTTAGTGTAAGTTTTGCCGTTGTTTTCGCTGGTAGTTACATTCAACATGCAATACACGCCAAGCAACTTACTGATGTCAAAACCTTTGGCTTCTTCTTCAGTAAAGTCCCGACTACGCCATGCAGCCAAATCTTTACGTAAACCAGCTTTTTCATGCAATGACAAGGTATATGTTTTGCTGATAGTGAGAGGCATTTCTTTGCCATCCATATTGATAGTCAAAGCAACACCATTGTCATCTTCACCAAACACTTCAAAGCCAATACGAATTTTATGTTGTTCCTTTGAGCCATATTGAGGATCAGAAACTTGTGTTCCCATATCAATTAAGCTAAAGCATCGTGCAACATAAACACCGGGTGGAACTTTTTTGAAGTCACCACCACCACCACTATCTTTTGCAATAAATCCCATTTCAATCTCCAAGTTAAAAAACAGCAATCAAAGGGCTTGCTGAACGCCTCAAGTAAACCAAATGTAAAAACCGTGAAGTATACCGATTGGGAACAACAATGCGCCAGCAATTAAAAAGCCCCACAATGCTTGTGCAAAGCAAGTAAAGATGTGTGTGAACCAAGCGGTAACACAAAGAATAAAAATAAATTCAGTCATCTTTACGCTCCACTTTGACGGCTAACAATGAGTTAGCGCCAAGTTTGCGAATGGCACGAATCCATTTAAGTTGATTAGACCTGTTAACTTCCCGTGGCATGTAATCAACATTCCAAAGACATCTAGCTTTGATAAGCATGTTTGTTTTCATTTTTTGTCTTCCTTAAAAAGCAAGTTGGATATAACCAAAGAGTTTATTGCTGCAATTAAATTAAATTCAGATGGGTTCTTTTTTGCCAAAAGTTGAACTGCTTTTTTTTGCCTATTCATCCACTCTCTTGTCAATTGAACACTGCCGTTTTGCACTTCATACGGAACTTTTGTTGTTGCAATTTGCAGTTCTTTTTTTAAACTTTCTATGTGATTGCTCATGTTTTCTCCTATAAGTGACACAACTATATCAAGCAATTTATCTTTTTATATAGGGACAAACCCTAATGCAATTTACGTTTATTGATGGTAGATTTGCTGTATGAACTTAAACCAAATAGACAACGATGAATCAAAACATGCTGCCGCTATGAGCCAGTTTGCGATGAAATTTGTAGTGACTCATTACAGCAACCAAGGCGACCATGACGCCGCCTTGGTTGCCATTTTTGCGAAAGCAATTGAACACGCAACCCTGCGTGAAGTTAACCTTGAAGGAATGTTTAAATGAATATCAAAGACAAGATTGTGGAATCTTTGATGGATGGCCCAAAGACAAGTAGTGAATTGATTAAATTGACCAACTCAAGCAAATCTTCTGTATCGGATATGCGCCGTACATTGATGCGTCATGGATTAGTTGAAAAGTGTGGTGAAATCAGAACAAACAATGGCGGCACAGGTTATGAAGGCGTGTATTGCCTTGTTGTAAACAAACTTCAAAAGAAAGAAGCCATCAATGCTTTTGATTGGCGCAATTGGAACTCGCCACCAATGTATTCAGAGCGTGAGTTGGCTTACAGCAATTCTTCTTTTTTGAATCGCAAAGAAACCCGCGTAATTGTTTACAGTCGAGCTTAATTTGTTAGCGGCACAATGGGTTAGCGCCGTTGTTGAATTCTGAAAACACTGCTTTATGTGGGCCGCTAACATTTATGGTATAGTTTTATGAAACACGGATAGATGGGGGGTAGCTACCCCATCGAAAAGCGTACTCCCCGCCTGCCGTTTGTTTCTTTCTGGGAGTTTGCGGAGATGCTTTAATGCATTATTATCAATTTAGTATTGGCGATTATCGAGCCGCCACTGCCCATTTATCAAATGAAGAAGATTTGGCTTACCGACGACTTCTTGATATGTATTACGACACTGAGCAGAAAATCCCACTGGATACCCAATGGATTGCCAGACGAATCCGAGTGGAAGCCTCAGTAATTCGTGATGTTTTAAATGATATGTTTGTCAAACATGAAGATGGTTATTTTCATGCGAGATGTGCCGATGTTATTAAGCAATATCACGCAATGGCAGAGAAAAATAGAGCCAACGGTCGCCTTGGAGGACGAAAAAAGAACCCAATCGGTTCCGAATCGCAACCCATCGCTAAGGCAACTATAAACCAAGAACCAATAACCAATAACCAAAAACCAATTGTAGAGAAACGGCAAGTCGCTACGCGATTGCCCAAAGACTTTGTGTTTCCAAAAGAGTGGGCAGATTTTTGCATCCAGCAAAGACCAGACCTAAACCTTCAGCAGACCTTTGACAGCTTTAGAGATTATTGGATAGCAGCCCCGAAGGGGACAAAACTCGATTGGATGGCAACATGGCGCAATTGGGTGCGTAGTCAAACAGTCTTAAAGACCTTTGCCAACAAGTTTGACGTTGTGAACACTACTACCCCACCACCTCCAAACCAAGACGCAGCCCTCAAAAGAATTTTAGAAGATGACAAGAAGGCTGTTCCCGTCCCACTTGAGACGCTAAGAAAGATGGCTGAGTTGAGAAAGAAGACAGCATGACTCGTTCTTACGCACTTTTAAAGCTGTTGGAGCATGGCCCATTAAGCCGCAGCGAGATTCTTGAAATTACTGGATGGACTAAGCAAAAGGTTCATTCTGTTTTGCAGTATCTTTCACAGCTTGAAAAAATAGCAAAAAACAAAAAACTGTGGGTAAACACCAATGGCGTATTCGAGAAAAGCAATATCCAATGAAAGTGACCGTGTTCAGCTTGAACAAGGTGAAGCAAGGATTCTTTATCGAACATGGGAAACAACCCAACAACGGGTACTGACTCAGGTTCGCATGGAGTGGATTGAAAAGACCTACGGAATTGGCGCTGTTGGCCGAATTCGTGGATACATGGATAAGTTAAGAAATGGAGAATTAGAATGATTGATGAAAATGGTGGGCCAGCGTTTCCCGCAATAATGGAAGACCAATACGGCAGCAAGTTTGCAAACGAAGGCATGACCTTGCGCGATTATTTTGCTGCCAAAGCAATGCTAGGCCTAATTTATCACCACGGCGACAGAATGCACATTGTTGACGCAGACGGGCGCACCAGCTTGCACTTTGCGGCATACGATCACGCTGACGCAATGCTGAAAGCGCGAGAATGAGATACGCTTCCCGAGTCGATGCCAACCAAGAAGCAATTGTTAGTGCGCTGAGAGCTGCTGGCGCAAAAGTTTGGATTATTAAATTGCCAGTTGACCTTTTGGTGGGATTTCGTGGTGTGACATTTTTGGTCGAGATTAAAGATGGCCCTAGAAAGCGTTTAACAAAGATTCAAGAAGACTTTTTTGCAAATTGGACGGGAGGTACGCTGGCTAGGATTGATGGCCCTGAAGCGGCTTTACGCATGATTGGGGTTGTGAAGTGAAGCCTGACATGAAATCGCGTGACCAAGAAAAGATGTATCACGCCGTTATCGGCCAGATTGCCAAGCAAGCCATGCTTCACGGTAGCCGTTGGACACAGGAATCGTGGAAACGGTTTTTGATTGACCAATGGGCGCACGAAAGTGGTGAGATGTCATCCATTAGCAAAGTCATGCCAAGCATTGACGGCGAAAGGGTAGTCCAGTTAGGTCATCAAAGCCGTAGGTTTACCAAAGAACAAGCAACCAGCTTTACTGAGTGGCTTCTTTATTGGGCAGCAAATAACGGAGTGACAATTGATGATGTATCCCAAGCATGAATACGTGAGAAGCAAGAAGCTGCTGGAGAACGCTATATGCAAGTAAAAAAGTTTAATTATTTTAGAAGTAAAAAACACCTAAAGAATGTTGCTTTATTGCCATGTCAACATTGTCTTGCTGAAGGTCAAACACAAGCAGCACACTCAAATCAACTTATTCATGGAAAAGGCCGTGGCATCAAGGCTTCAGACGAATACACGGCAGCATTGTGTGTGACTTGTCATCAGAACTTAGATAGCGGTTCAACTATGACCAAAGCTGAACGTCAGCAAATGTGGTTTGACGCACATTACTTGACGGTTCAAGTTATGAAGTTGAGTAATCTTTGGCCTGAAAATGTGCCTTTGCCTAAGGGTTTTTCCTAATACACAACATTGAAATAACACAAGACAATACATGAAACAGGAGAAAACAATGGACTTTAACTTTACTACCAAAATAGAAGACGGAGATGTAATGGTCTTTTGGCAATACGAGCAAGATGACCATGGAATTTACAACTCAGAAGTTGTTAGTGTTTTATTTAATATGGTAAATATTTTGCCAATCCTAAGTTCCGAAGTATTGAATGAATTGGACGGCAGAGCTGAAAAAGTTTTTTTGGAGCAATTTAATGACTAGTTGGATTTGGTTATTGATGCTCGGCATGGCTGCAAACCTTGTGACGGTACTTGTACTGTTTTTGCCACCAGCACATAAAATTTTTAACAACCATCCAGAATGTTCAATTGCATCATTTAGCCCAGATTTAAATGCAAAGCAAAAGGCATTTTGCCGTGAATGGATAAAGCAATGAAAAAAATGACACCATGGTTTCCAAAACACATTAAGCCTGTTCGTTCGGGCGTATATGAAGTATTTACTCCAAATTCTTTGGCAAACAAATACGCATATTTTGATAAAAAAGGCTGGCGACTATGTGCTGGCTCTATAGAAGAAGCTAAAGCCGAAGACGATTGGGCATGTGAGGTATTACTTTCAAGTATGTATTTAGCCCATTCATTGTGGCGCGGCTTTACTAAGGAGCAGTCATGAACAAAGATAACTGGCCTGAGAACTGGCCTTTCCCACCTTATCCACTTGGAGTAATAGCATGACAGAAACACAATTTTTGGTGATATTGGGCACAATTTGGGTTGCCCCTCATGCGAAATTTTGGTACGGACAAACCATTGGAAGCATTATTTTGCTTGCGGCGGCTTGCAAAGGATTGGGGTTGATATGACATGGCGTAAACGTGAAATCATGGAGATGGCGCGAAAGGCTGGCTTTATGGTGCATAAAGATTCGCTTTATACAAATCATCATTACGGTGATTGCCGAATTGAACTTGAAGCCTTTGAAGCCCTTGTCCGTGCTGACGAGCGTAACCGCACATGGACACAAGATCGGTGGACTGAGTACGAGCGCAGCATTGCAGCAGCAGAGCGTGAGGCGTGTGCAAAGGTATGTGAGCCACAAGAAGAACATGATGACCAACTGACTGCTTGGAAGATTTCCGAGGCTATTAAAGCAAGGGGACAAGCATGAACAACGAAACGCAAAAAATTATGGAAGCACTGATGCTGATATACGGCAGTGACTTGCAAGCCGCAACGATAACAGTGCTGCTGAAAGATGGCGACACTGCTGTGCGCTTTATTACACAAACTTTGCCACAGAGGGAGACAACATGACTAAAGAAGCATTGATTCAGCGGCTGCGTGAAGAAGCAGCCCACGAGCTAAATCACGAAACAATTGCGCTTATTTTAGAAGCTGCCGAAGCTTTGGCACAGCCAGCACCTGTGCAAACAACAGCAGTTCATATTACGTGGAATAGTGACGGAGTACGGACGGTCAATGGTATTCCTGACTACACCCCACCCGCAACACAGCGCAAGCCGTTGACAGATGTAACGATTAAAGAGTGGGCAGAACGGCACGACATAAAAGGTGTAATGACTGATTTGCGATGCATGGCAGAGGATGCAGAAACACTTTATTTGCTTGCTGAGGAGAAGAACACATGAGCATCATCAAAATAGAGACATGGATGGACAGCGGCGCAAATCATGAATCGTCATACAAGACTGAATTCCAAGTTGACGAAGACGAATGGAATGCCAAGTCCGAAGAAGAAAAAGATGACTACGCAAAAGACTATGCGTGGGGTCGAGTTGATTGGGGTTGGAAAATTAAGGAGAACA
>Ga0304729_1000397_pt1 | contig 32658 bp, 54 predicted proteins | sample C_131016_MF_Meta_FD_190475 | JGI IMG/M metagenome (GOLD analysis project Ga0304729, IMG submission 190475) | Freshwater microbial communities from Lake Croche, Canada to study carbon cycling - C_131016_MF_MetaG (v2) (version 2) | ecosystem: Environmental > Aquatic > Freshwater > Lake | place... | reverse complement strand
TTAGTAAAGTTTACTGTGTAGTTTGCTGTTGAATTTTTTGTTACAGAACTAACATTATAAGATGCACGAGGGGTAATGCTTCCGCTAGAAGTTCCATTAAAATTAGCCCAAGCCTTTGCGCTACCTTGAATACAGTTAGTAGAAGAAGTGCTATTAGTGCCGTCTGATAGCGTTGATATTGTTAGTGTGCCAGCCATGATTTATGCTCCAAAAAATGCAACGCAAACTACAGTTGAATCATATACACCACTACCTTGTGTAGTCCACAAAGCAATAGGAGCAGTAGTTGTTGTTAAAACAGAAGCAGAGCCACTTCCTCCGTTTGGAACTATTGCGGCAGTTCCAGCACCATTATTTTGTGCAGTTCCACATACTACATAATTTGCGTTTGGCATTGCAGTTGTAAAATTAATTGTGTAATTACCAGTTGCAGTCCTTGTAATAGAACTAACATTAAAACCACCAGCAATAGTTCCGCTTGAGCCAGCAAAGTTTACCCATGCTTTAGCAATACCAGTCATGCCGTTTTGCGTGGCAAGAACTCCGCTACTATCGTTCAAAGTCGAGATTGTTAATTTCCCAGCCATAATTTATCCTTAGTTTTCAGTATTTTAAACGATTACCCAAGTGCTGTCAGTCGGAACTGTGACAACTACACCTGTAGCAATAGTAATAGGCCCTGCTGAACTGGCGTTTTTGCCTGTAGGGATTGTATAAGAAATAGTTACAGTCTGGTCATTTAATACAAATACTTGGTTAGAACCACCACCTGTAGCACCACCGCCAATAGATGACCATGCGCCATAGGTATATGAGCCACCTGTTGCATTTGAACCAGGATTTGACCCCATTACATAAGAAAACTGGGTATCGCTTACATAAGTAATGCTAAATGAGCCATTATAAGCACTAGGACTAGCACCTGAAACAGTTACTAAAGCGCCTGTAGATAACCCATGAGAGCCTGTAGTTGTTACTGTAGCTGTAGTAGTTACATAACTAATGCCTGAAATTGTTACGCCTGGAATACCAGTTAAATAGCCTTCATAAGCACCTAAAGAGGTGTTATAACGAATCATTCCGCTTGATGGGCTTGCTGTTCTTTGGGCGGTAGTTCCTGATGGAAGCTGTACTTCGCCTGTTCCTGTAAACAAACCATCTGCTTGGAATGTAGCTACACCAGTAAAGGTAGGGGTAGCAAACTGCGCATATTCAACAGAATTGCCAGCTACTGTTCCTGCTATTAAACCTACAATTTTGTTGCTATTGGCATTTAAATTGCCTGTCATTGGGGTTTGACCATCAGCCGCCAAAGAGCCAGTTAAGGCTGTAGCGATGTCAGTCATAGTGCCATTAGCCCAAACCGTAGAAATGGTTGAACCTGGTACTACAGGATTTGTTGCTGGGAGTACATAGACTCCGCTACCGTTTCTACTCATTTGCTGCTCCTTGTTTGCCAGCTCTTACCATTGCGGCTAAATTATTAACATCATTTTTTCTAATCTTTGTAGCTTTGTATTTAGCTATTCCACCAATTATAGGTGGGATAACTACCCCTACTGGGCCAGCTAAACCAAGTCCTAATATAGAACCTATGGTTGTTGCACTAATGTTTTTAATACTATATTTACCAGCTTGAGCTAAGAAGTTTTGCATACCTGTGCCTTTAGCAGCACTTCGAATTGCATCTTGTTCTTCAGGGGTAAACAAACGCATACGCTTATCATCTTCTGATAACGATAACAATTTATTATGTAAATATTGTTCTGTACTAAGTTTAGAATCTCTAATTTCAGCTTTATCCAACATATCTTCAAATACTTCAGATTTGCTTAATTTTGTGTAGGAATCTCTAGCTTTTTTCCAATCAGCTAGTCCTTCTTTATTTCCACCAATTACAGAAGAATCAGGCATATTAGCAATGTAATCATCAAACTCTGCTTTTAAACGAGTAGCAACCATTTTTTCATCTGGCTCTTTGCTGCGTTGTGCATTTCTAATGAATTTTCTTAAAACGCTTAATTCTTGAAAATCTTTAGGAATTGCTTTATTTTGCATTTCATCTAATGCAACAGCTACTTTAGGCATCGTTCTGTCGCTATATCCTAATTCTCTTAAATCTGTGCCTACCGATTTCATCATATTTCCAAAATATTCTGGATTTAATTCAACGCCAGATTCTTTTGCTTTATTAAAATACTTTGTAGACTCTTCTGCCAATGAAGCTGAAGTAGGCGCTGTTTCAGCAAGGGTTGGCTTTTTACGCAATGCGCTTGCCATTGTTTCTGCAACATTTGTAGCCACAGGTTTAACATTTTCACCAACAGCTTTGGCAACTGTGCCAGCTTCTCTTACGCCTTGATTTAATGCAGGGTTTCTTAATGCGTTAGACATTGAAGGAATAGCCCCAATATTACCCAAATAAGGAGGTAATTTAGCAGCGCCAATAGCTTCATTAACAGAACCTAAAACATCGCCTGTAACAAGTGAAGTAGGTTCATATTGTAATTTTTGGGCTAATGCTGCACCAGCTTGACGACCTTGTTCAACTCCAGCTTGTGTACCATATTCAGGGCTTGTAACGCCTTTATAAACACCGTATGCTGCTCCAACAGGTTGAGCAACCATTCCACTAGCTACAGTAGTTGGTACTTCATACAAAGCCTTTAATTTATCAGCCATACTACGCTGTGGCTCAACAGGCGCTACGCTACCTCTGTTTTGGTCAGTAATAACATTAGGCACATCGCTACTAATATTTGTACCCATTGTGCGTGTGCCAGCAGGGGCAACAGGGCCTCCTTTTAACAACATTAATCCCTCGTCTGATACTTTAGATAAGCCACCAGACTTTAAAGCCATTAAATCGGCATCAGATAATTGGGATAAATCCATTATTTTTTACCTTTTTGTCTGCGAGCAATTTCTGCATCAATATCAGAAGTATTTGGTAAAGCTCCACCACCACCAACAGCAGCACCACCGCCAAACAATGTTTGTAATTGGTCTAATGCGTAAATGTTAGCTTCATAATCTAAAGATGGGTCTGTAGCAGCTCTTAAATACATTTGCAATTCAACATTTGAATCCATTTGTTTAGATGACATACCAGTTGCCTTAGCAATAGATTGCAACAATAATGGCCTAGATTGAGCAATTTTGTTTCTTTCTGATTGATTTTCTGTGCCTAAAATTTTGCCAGCAGTTTGACCAATTCCTGAAGAAGAAAGATAAGCTGGAATATTGCTTAATCCATTTTCTGTGCTTGTTATTCCACCTGATGCTTTTAAAGTATCGTATTTATCTCTTAATCCAGTAACCAAAATATTCAAATTTTCTTTGCCAGCATTAATTGTTTGTGCTTTTTGGTCTGATGGGCCACCAGGAATAGCTTCTAAATTGCCATCTTTGGTCATTCTATAACCCATTGGAACTCTTGATTGAGCTTGATTTCCTGCAAGAATACCCAAATGTGCTCTTTGATAAGGAGTCATTTGATTTTCAAATTCATTTAATGAACCCTTATAATTACCACCTTCAGGAGTTTTAGCAAAATTGTATTTAGTAATTGCTTCAGGAGTTTTAGGAAATGCTTCTTGAGCAAGTACAGGCGCAACAGAACGCACATTTGGATTTTCTGACAACAATGCTTTAGCCAAAGCTGCTCTTGGGTCAGCTTGAACAGCAGGATAATCAATAGTAGGGGCAACTCCATTATAAGCAGGGCCAGCTACTTGTTCGCTAGGCAATGCTTTGCGACCAGCAGCCATTGTCATAACATCTTCAATATCTTTAACGCCTTTTTGACGCAATCCTTCTGCTATTGTTTTTTCTTTTTCGGCAATATTTTCGATTGATTTTTGACCAGAATAAATATTAAGCAATTTTGCTAATCCCTCTAAAGGGCTAGCACCAACAAAACGACCAGAAATCATTTGACCTTTTAAATTCTGGTCCATTCCTTGTTGTATTAATGCTTTAGCAAGCGCTTTTTGTTCTGCTAAACCAATAATTTCTGGGTTATTTGGGTCATAAGTAGCCATAATATTCCTTAAACTCCTGATGAATAATCAGGGCTTGATACAAGATAATTGAGTGGATTTGCGCCTGCTGCATAAGTAGGGTCAGGCACAATATTGCCTTGAACATCTTTTATTTGACCTAATGCTAAACCAGGCTTTTGTTGTGCTCTTAAAGCATCAGCCATTGATTGCAATGGGGATGCTGTTTTCCCTGATAATGCTTGCTGACTTAATGCTTTCATTGCGGCCATATTTTGATTATATAAATCATGCTGACCACCAATATTTTGCATTGTTGGTGTTTGACCACTTAAATCCATCATTTGTAAATATTGAGAAACATTATCCATTATGTAAATGTTCCTTTAGGTGACATCATTCCAGCACCAGCAAGGCTAAATAAGCCACCCATTGTTGCATTTGACCTAGCATTTGCAGCGTTAGCATTAGCTTGATTGTTTTGATTAGCAAGACCCATTGCGCCCATAATGTCAGCACCAGCAGTAGTCGCTTGTTGCGCTGGGTTTACATAGCCAGGCGTTGCAATCGCTTTAACATTGCTTGCAATATTTAATGGCAACTGATAATTGGTAAGATTTTGATTGTATTGTTGTTGATTTGCAGATAAGCCAACTCCCATGCCACCTGTTACAGCGCTTGTTAGCTTGTCATTTTGACCTTGTTGGAATACTCTTGAAGCATTTGTATATGCTTCAGAACCTACTGGTATACCCTGATTAGCCATTTGTGCATCAAACTGTTTTTGTTCCATAGCAATTTGAGGCTGAAGTCTACGCATGATTGCATCAGAATATGTTTCATTTGGATTGATGCCATAAGAAGGTAAATTACCACCTGTAAATGGTGTGCTACTGTATTGATTTGTAAGCTGCCCAATAGAAGAATTGGTAAGATTTTGCAATTCAGGTGTTTGTGTCTGAGTTGCAGTCCACATTGGATTGCCTTGAGAATCTTTGCCAGTTTCTGCGTAGTTTAAATTACCATAAGGAGTAACTTGGTTTACACGATTGGCGGCAGTTGCAGCTTGAGCCGCAGCAAGATTACCTGCTGCTGTAGCGTTTGCAGCACCTGTATAGTCTGGTGTCGCTACTGTCTGAGGCGACCCAAATAATGTGTCCGTTATTGGACTTAAAATTCCTCCACCACCACCCATGTCAATCTCCTTTTAAAGGCGCTTTCATGTCGAGCCATCGACAATTTTCACGCCTCATAGCTAATATCACCAAATCGCCATCTAAATGGGCATCTTCGATATACGCTTTATCAACAAAACCAAGGTGTCGGTCTAACTTCAGGGCTTCCGTATTCGTGGAAGCTACTGCCGCTAGTATAACCTTAACTTTCAATGAGTTAAAGGGGTAATCAAAAGCCGCCCATAATAAATCCCTACTAATCCAATTTGGCACTATTGAAGCTACATGCATACAACAAGATTTATCTTGAAAATTGGTATAAGCAATAACAGCCTTTACCTTTCCATCTATTTCCTGTCCTATACACATGGTTTCTTTGCCAAATTGTGTACCTAAAACACCTGTAATCCAACTTCTTAATTCTTCTTGGTTTTCTGTAGTAACTCTACGCATTACAGAACGCCACCTTTTTCCATTACATAATCTGTAGAAGCCCATTTAAGGTCAATGCCCTGAGAAGCTATTGCTAGATTAATAGAGCCTGCAAAACCTAATCCTGACACACCTTGCCAAATCTTTGTAGTTACATCGCCTGCGCTCCATAAAGCGTCATCCCAAACAGAAGTATTCCAAATGCCGCCTTTTACAATGGCAGGATTAAATGAAAGTGTGCCAAACTGGGTTTGAGTGTCAAAATCCACAGAAATACCAGCAGCTAGGGTTGGAACACCATTATTTGTTTGCAAAATAGGGCGAACCATTGTAAATCGCTTTAATTGTCCTGGACTGTCAAAATAGCTATATGCCTGTTGTGCTACAGCTTGGATATTAGAACCAGCATCAGAATTTGAACTATAAAAATTGCCTACATAACCATCGCCACCAAAGTGCATATCAGCGTTTCCTGATACTTCCCAACAATAAGCCTCAATTCCTGTAAACCTAGCCCAAGCCTTAGTAATGGTATGCATTACATATTGTTCCATGCCATTGTCGGTAGGAATAGACAATATCAGCATATTTTCACTAGCAAAATATTGAATTTGCCAACCAAAATTAGCATAATAATTAGTTGCAGCAGTAGAAACAGCAAAATAAATCTTGTCTGTTAAATTAATTCTAGGGTCTAATCGGCTAGATTGAAGGGCAGACGCAAGAGGCACTAAACCATCTTGAGTTAAAAGCAAAAGGTCGCCAGCCCATTTGAAAAAACATCTGCGATTAAAGGTTTGACCTAATTGCCACACGCCCTTTAATAACCATGTGGTTGCAGAAGTAGGGTCTGTACCATTATAAACAATGACTTCGCCCATATTTGTTACAAAGACTGCGTAATCGTCTGCGCCTTGACCAGCATCTAATGTCCATGTTCCCATTGCTTGCAAAAAACCACCATTACGAGCAATCGAGCCAAAATCTAATGCGTTTGCTGCACCGCCAATAGAATTGACATCCAAATACCAACATTTAAGGGTATTTTTTTGAGTAAAATAAAGGCGACTTTTAAATAAATTGACACTAATAAAGGTCGATGAATCAACACCAGTAATTCCTACTGTAGTGTATGTTCCTACTGTTATTGCATTAGTCGCTGGCGTTGTAGACATCGTATAAGTTAATGTAGTTGCGCCAGTTCTTGTAATAACATAAGTACCGTTATAGTCAGTTGGGCTTGCTCCTGCTACAGTAATTCTGTTACCTGTAACAAGACCATGTGCAGTTGCAGTAGTTAAAGTAGCTACAGCACCTACATGGGTAATTGTGCTAATTGCTGCGGCAGTTGTAGTTGTAGCAATGCTAAACCAACGAGTGCCATCGTAAACCATTGTGGCATCTGTACCATTACAAGCTACTAAAAAATTGCCTGCGGTATTTGAAATGCTAACATGCTGAAGTTTATCAACTGTAATTCCTGTATATACAACAGTAGCAGGGTCAGCAGAAGCATCATAAATACTTGTTCCAGCAGCAGCAAATAGCTTGTATCCACCAGTTACAACTGCATAATTCATTAAGCTATTAACTTTGCCTGTAATGCCTGTAGAAGCCTTTGCATAGCCTTTTCTAAGACTTACATCAGTAGGCGTAGGAAACCAATTTACAAGCTGTACAGCATCCGTTGGGGACATATTAGCCAACGAATCCCTAGCGTTCCAACCACCAATAGGCGATGGGATGCTAGCTGTAGTAGCAGTAAACTTTTTTGGTTGCGATAACAGCATAATTAACTTCCATAACCAGTATCAGGGATATTGGCATAACCAATAAGCACCTTAGATGGGTATGGCGCAAAGCTAAGATTAGGAGCACCTTTGTCATTAGCTTTAGCAATAGTTAAATAACGCTGATAATCTTGCAATAACGCAGTTGTGTCAAAAGATTTAACTTGAAAATATTTGAGTTTGGTGTAAAGCGTCATAATGCGGTCATCAAACACAGTAGTGTCAGAATCGGCAGTAAAGCTATTTTTAATAGCACCAGCAGCGCTTCTTGCCCAACCTTTACTTCTGTATTCCCAACCTAAATACTCATTGGTATTCATTACAGGCCATATTTGGAATTGACCATCAAGAATACGCCAACGAACTCTAGGCCCAGTTGAAATGTAACCAGACTTTAGCCATTGCCATTGTTGTGCATCTTCTGGCCCTAACATTTCCCAATGTTTGGATTTATCCCATTGAGTGCGGTCTGTAATGGTTTCAAAATCAGGCGGTAAATCATAAGCGGTTTGAGCGCATACTACTGACTGTATGCCATCACCACTAGCCATTTGGCTCATAACAACTACTTTAGTGCTGTTATCTGCGGACACTACATAAGTGTCTTGAGGAATGTTATAGCCTGTTAATTGCCATTGGCTATCAACAGCGCTTAAATCTGTGCCAGCCGCAAAAGTCAAGTTATACGAACCATTGACAGTTGTGGCATTGGCGGTTAAAGATTGAGTGTAAAAACGATATTGCACTTGTAATGCTTGCCAATCATGCTCTTTTAAGAGTTCATAGCCTGCGCCATTCATTAAAGCAAGAATTTGTTGCACATCTTGGTTAGTGTTACCAATAACATAGGATGGGACTGCTAAATTCAACTCAGCAGTTGTCTGTTGTACAAGTTGCAACATCGTTTGGGACATATTAAGCCTCGGCTACTTTGGTTTTGCGTGTTTTGGGGGTCTTTTCCGCAACAGCCGCAAGTAGCGCTGACATCTGCTCTTGCATAGCAGCCAGCTTCGCATCTGTTTCTGCCTTGATTTTATCATTTTCTGAGCGTAATGCTTGCAATTCTGCTTCTCTATGTGCTACTTCAGCAGAATCAGTCGCTAAATTCAAGAAAGCCTTGGCTTTTAAGCGGAAATTATATGGTGACATCCCTGCTACCATGCCAATGCGTTGTAATTGCTGGTCAGAACAGTCTGCAATAGACTCTACTGTGTGGAACTTTAATCCACGCAATTCATCAGCTTGGCTACGAGTAACTTGAGGCCATTGCTCTAAAGGCGTTCCAATAATATCTTCATGGTTTGCTACTTGGTTTTGATAATGCGCCCATTGGCGTGGAAAACGCTGTTTATGGGACTCTTGAGCGTATGTGTCAATTTCTGTCAAATTATCGCCAGGAATCATAATACGGACAAAATCAAATTCTTTAAAAATCGGTCTACCAGCTTCGTCTGAAGCGATGTCTTGCTTGACGCTTTTTTTATAGAATTGGACTGCTAATCGTGCATCTGCACCTTGAGTATCGCTATCTATTGCCATTTTTAATGCTCCTAAGTGGTTAGGGTTATAAAAAAATAAAAGGGACTCCCCTTATGAGGGAATCCCAGTTTTACTACATTTATTCAATTTAAGAGGGATAACCTATTAAACAGAAGCAGCGCCAAACCAACCATAGTCACCAGAAGCCATAGCTACGGCTGGGCCAGCATACAAGCCAGCACCGCCAGTTGCTACGAAAGTTGTAGTGTTGATAGAGCAAGTTGCTGTTGAAGCAGCGATAGTTGAGCCAGCTTTAGCCCAAACATAACGCTTACCATCGGAAGCAAATACTTCTGCACCGAGTGGGCCAAATGTTACTAAACCAGCGTTTGCTGTTTGTTCTGCAACAGTTTGTGTGTCGTTTAAATCAATCCCTGATAGGGGGGTAATAGTAAATGCCATGATATATTTCCTTTATTAATTAATTAAACAAGTAATAGAAAGGGCTTTCGCCCTAACTATTAAGTTGTCAATAAGCCTTGTAGGAAGCTGTTAGAAGTTGTCAAGTTACCAGCCCAACCGTAGAGCTTCACGATTGCGTCTTGGTTAATAGATTGACGCTCACCACCAATAGGTACAAAGTTACGCTCTTTGTGTGGGCGTAAGAAAATGTAGTTGGTGTTCAACATATACATATATGTAGCTGTTTCTTGTGAACCATAACCGCCACCCAATACTACGTCAGCAGATGTACCACCACCGTAGAACTTGAGGGAAGCAAAACCAGCAGCGCCAGACTCTTCAGCAGCGATACGCTGAATAGACTGCAATGCGCCTACATAGTATTGATACATAGTATTACCAGCAACAATCAAGTCAGCTTTGTCTGTGCCACGAATCTGCTTGATAGCAGCAGTAGTCATAGAAGCCAAAATGTTTGCAGAAGTAGCACCAGTAGTGATTTGGTTCTGCCAGAAAGTCCAAGTAGCACGATTAATACCACCGTATGTACCTGAAGTTGGAACAGCAGCTACAGCAGCGCCAAGACCGTCAAGGTTTTTACCACCGTTACCAGTACCATCACCATACAAGTCACCAGAAATGCGGTTTAACAAGCGAGCTTCAGAAACTTGCATACGACCATCTAACAAGTCGATGATTGCTTCTTTGCTGCTGTTTTGTAACATTTCAAGACCAGACATAGTTACTGAGTCTGCGTATTGAGCAATTTTGTACTGAGCAGCAGAAATAGGGCTGTCTGGAGCAATGTTCAATACTTCATATCCGCTATAAGAATTAGCGTTGTTAGTAGAGCTATCCTCATACATGATTTCTTGCAAAATCACATTACCGCCTGAGAAAGGCATAACATTGCCCTTCTGGTTCAAGCGCTGAAGAATTGCGTTGTTTTGTGTTAAGTTGTCTGCCAATTCACCGCTACGACTTTGAATCGTGGTAGCGATAATATCGGTGATTGCTGAGTTAGCAAATGCCATGATTATTATCCTTAAAAAAATGCGCCAAAATTGGCTAGTTAAACCCTACGGCTCATTGCATCACCTAATTGTTCTGCAATTAAAGACCGTCTATCCTTTTTATCGCCAGGTTCTGCCACTTTTCCGCTAGGAGTAACGGATTTCGGACTTACTGCTGCCGCCTTAGCCTTCGCTACTTGCTGTGCTTTGGATGCTTGTTGTTTGGCTGTATTAAGGAGTCGTTCCTGTTCCAATTCCCAAACATCATCATTCATACGCACGGCTTTCTTGTAGGCCGTTTCTAGGTCTGGGGCTTTCCCTAGCTCAAGTAGTTGAGCCATTTCTTCCCTTACCACATCAAAATGTGGAAACTTCTCCACATCACTTCTTACTCTTTCAATTTCACCCATTAAGCGTTGATTTTCCTCTTGGGCAAATCGACCTTTAATGCTTGAAACTTCCTGATTAACCAAATTTAATTGATTCATCAGTTGTTGCGTATAAGCATCAGCCTGCGATGGTGCTGCAAACTGACCCTCGTTATTTAATTGTATACCATAATCTTTTGCAAGTCTTTGAAACATCTCTACTTTTTGGTCATAGGGCGCTTTTGATAACATCATGTGCGCTCTACCTAAGTTATTAATCCATGCGGCAGGAGTAATCCCTTGGGCTTGCAATTCAGGCACAAAAGGAGCAATCGCTTCTTCGTATCCTCTAGCACGGTCAGCTTCAGCTTTATAAGTTGATACGCCCTTCTTATATTCAGACTCACGCTGGTTGGCATATTCGGCAAACTTAGTAAAATCGTCTTTTGAAATCTGTTCGCCTTTTTCCATTTTGTCCCAAATTTGGACATATTCTTTTTTCCAAGTAGAAGGGCGGCCTACAGGTTTGACTTCTTCTGCTGCTTCCTGCGCCTCTTCATACGAACTCTCAGGTTCATCAGATGAAACACTTTCGGTAGGTTCTTTGTCGTCTGCAACGCTAATTTCCTCTTTAAGGGACTCCTCGGCATTACTTTCTTCCAAAACCTCTTCATTTTCCAAGGATTCTTGCTCATCTGCTGACTCCATTGCTTGTTCTAGTAATGCTCTGCGGTCTAATTGTTCTTCTGACATGGTTTTTCCTATCTGTAGTTAAGTTTTGCATAAGCCAGTTCCGCAATTTGACGCTTTCTTGCTTCTTGGGACTTGGTGCTGATTGTTGCTTCTTGACGCTGCATTGGTACATCATTGCCTAATTCAACACATCCATTACGCTTTAGGTTTTCTCGATGCTTAGAACGGCTATCAACCCATGAGCCATCAGCCATAGATATATGACCTGGTATGTCAGACATCACCATAGGGGCTTCTCTAGTTTTCATGGCAACCTTATCTAACCAAGACGCTTTAGCAGCTTCTTCGCCAATAGTCGGTATCCACCACTCAAGAAAAAACTCCTCATCGGTCTTTTTAGCTTCAATATGGTTGCTTTCGCTCCATCCGCAATTAGGGCAATTCATTACATTCTCCTTATGAGGTCAGGTATTTTGTAATATTCCTCTTGACGCAGTGCAACAACGGAGTCATACCATTTACCGTTTTTCCAACGCCAACAGACATATTCTTCTTTGGGTAGCAATACAATCGTTTTAACGCCCAATGCGCCTGCAAGGTGGGCTGTGCCTGTGTCTACTGTCACAATGCCTTTCATAGCTTTCATGTGGCTTGCTGTAACCTTCCAATCGGTTTTCCAGCCATCATTAGGCAAAGGGTGGAAAAAGCCGTCATGGTCTGGAGAAAGGCTGTAAGCGTTATCCCCTACTAACTTGTACATTTCATGGTCAGGAATAGACTTAATATGGAATAGAATGTTGCGACTTGCGCCCCAATTTACCCCTATTTTTGGTTCAATATTAGATGGTTTAGCATCCATATAACCTTCAGAACCAACGATTTTTTTAGCTGTTACAGGGAATAATGCTTTAGCGTACTTGTCAGCGCATGAAATATAGTAAGGAAGGCTCATATCGCCTATCCAATAATCGCAAAGGGTAACTTCTGGACATTCTGGCTGATTAGTTAATATATCAACACACTCAAATTGCCCCAGAACTCCAAGTAATGAGCCATGCGTCAGCAATACAACTTCTTCTGCACCCATGACTTTAAGAAAAGGCAAGAATCTAGCAAACATAAAAATGTCGCCAAAGCCTTGTTCCATTTGGACAACAATAGATTTACCTAAAAGACATTGCCCTCGCCAAATTTCTGGTCTTGGTGGCTTTTTAGTGTATTCGCTTACTTGATTGGCAAGAACTTCAGGATGCCAACGGTATTCAAATAGCCTAAAACCAGCGTCATAACGCCCTTGGTGCAAATGCTCGTAGGCTTCTTTGTATTTTGCGTGTGGATTTACAGGATAAGTGCTAATAGGGCCTCTTCATCGTCTAATTCTGCTTGCCGTTTGGCTTCAAGGATTGCTAACTCTTGCTCTAAGCGGAGTTTTGCTGCCCTCATTGCTACTGCAATTTGCAGGTCTTGTTGTTGTGCTACAAGATTAGCGATGTATCGGTCAATATTTGCTAGGTTTGACGGTATATCAACGCTAACTTCTTGATTGGATTGTACTTTATTTTGTTTGCGTTTGCTGACTTTTGGAGGGTCAATCAAATCCGCAATAGTTTGCTTTCTAGCTTCTTGGTCTAGCTTTAATTCATTAATGCGTTTTTCTTCTGCCTGGCGCAGTTTCTTTTGGATGCCTTTATAACGCTTTAATTCTTCCCTTGTCCAAGGTGCGTCATCCCCACCAAACTTTGTTGGTTCAGCAGGGGTAATGACAATCTGAAACGCATTATTTTGAAATGCGTTCTTTTGAAAAGCTGTTTGAAACATTACACAACAGTCCAAGTACTACCAGTAGGAACGGTAACAGTAAATCCTGTGCTGATAGTTATTGGGCCTGCGCTCATAGCATTATTTCCTGTGCCAATGGTGTAGTTAGCGCCAATAGTTGCAGAGTTTTCATACAATCCCAAAGAAGTAATATTGCTACTTGCAGCAGCAGCCCAAGAAGGTGCGCCACTAGCTACAGTTAAAACTTGACCAGTAGAGCCTACGGTTAGTTTAGATAATGTATTTGCTGCACTTGCATAAAGAATATCTCCAGTTGCATAAGTAGATTGGGCTGTACCACCGTTTGCGGCTGGTAAAGTACCTGTTACACCAGTAGATAATGGCAAACCAGTAGCATTTGTCAATGTTGCAGAGGTTGGTGTGCCTAAGACTGGGGTTACTAAAGTTGGACTTGTTGCCAACACCACATTTCCGCTACCAGTTGAACTTGTATAAGCTGGAGCAGTAGCTACACCTAATACACCTGTAGATGTTAAAAACTGGGGTGTGGTTGTAGTGTTACCAGCTAAAAATACTGTTGTGCCTGATAAAAGTTGATAAGGAACAGAACCTAATGCACCACCAGCCAAGTTAGTTGCTGAAGAAGCTGTTACAGCAGACCAAGCACCATCACCTCTTAAATAAGTACTAGCAGATGGAGTTCCAGTAGCACTAATACCACCAACTGGTAATCCAGTAGCGTTTGTTAATGTGCCTGAAGATGGTGTACCTAAAGGGCCTCCTGCATATAATAAAGTGACACTTGAATCAGGTAAGGTATAAGTTTTTTCTGCTGTTGTTGCGCCTGTAAACTTAGTAAATCCATTACCAGTACCACCATAAGTAGAAGCAATAATTTGAGTAAGTGCGACAGAACCATCAAAGTTATTGCCATAAATGGCTCTAGGCGTGGTTAAAGTAGCAGCAGAACCAGTTGTATTTTGATTAAGAGTAGGAAAATCAGCAGCAACAGCAATAGTCAAAGCACCAGTTGTAGTTGTGCTTTTTAATATTCCTGTACCTAATGCTGAAGTTCCAGCAGAATAATCTGTACCAGCAGTTGCGGCAGAAATAGCCGTTCCGTTACCTTTTAATACGCCTGTAATAGAAGTAGATAAAGTCAATGCTGGAGTTGCACCACCGCTAGAAGTACCAGCAAATCCATTAGCAGAAGTTACTGATACGGCTGTTACTGTGCCAATAGTAGGAGTAGACCATTGAGGAGCAGTAGCACCAGAATTGACTGTTAATACTTGCCCTGCTGTGCCAATCGCTAATCTTGTGCCTGCACCACTTGTGCCACCATAAAGCGTATCACCAGCAGTAGTTAATGGGCTTAAAGCGTTAAATGCTGCACTCGCAGTAGTTTGACCTGTGCCACCATTAAGTATAGGTAAAGCTGTACCTGAATAAGTTAAAGCTAATGTACCGCTAGAAGTAATGGGGCTACCTGAAACACTTAAAAAGCTAGGAACTGTAGCCGCAACGCTTGTTACAGTACCGCTAGTATTGGACTTATTATTAAATGTAGTCCAATCGGTAGAAGTCAAATAACCGCTTACGCTTGTAGTGGCAGCAGGCATAGAAATAGCAGGGGTTTGACCACCACTTGAAACTACAGGGCTTGTGCCTGTAACGCTTGTAACTACTCCAGTAAGACTTGAACCTGAACCACTAAATGAAGTTGCTGTTACAGAACTAGCAAAAGTAGCTGCTGAGTTTTGGTCAATCGTTAAAGCGGTAACTTGGGTAGTTGTAGTATTTGGGGTAACTTTGATTAAAGCCTTCGTACCCCTAGCAGTTGCGCCCCAAGCCTCTGTAGCTACACCTTCAAGGGATGCCTGTGGATAGCCTTCAGAAGAAGTCGTGCCGTAACCAGCTAACTCAAATTTACCTAAACTATCACCGCTTTGTGGTGCTTGCGGTGCAGCAAAAGTTCCTCTAAATTTAGTAACACGAATAGCAGAACTATTGGCATCACTTGAATATCCACGCATTGCAATTCTTGACGATGAATTGTTATCACCTACTGCTCTAATTTTAATAGTTGGTACGGTAGTGGTGTTAATGCCTAAATTGCTTACATTGACTAAAGACTTAGCATTTAAGTCTACTGCGCCAGTAGCACCTGTATAGGGTACTGCGCCTACATCAGCAGCAGTTAATACGACTGCGCCTGTATAAGTATTTACGCTGGTTACACCGTCAGTATTGTCAATCTTTTGCCATGCTGTGCCGCTATATACAGCCCAATCGCCAACTTGCCAATCAGTAATGCCGTTAAGGTTTGTAGAGCCTGCAACGCTAACAACATAGTAATAACCCTTAGTTCCTACAGAAGTTGTAAGAGTTGGCGTGTTGGTTGATGCGTTCCATGTGCCTTGATAACTTAATGCACCAATAACTGAATCAGGAATCTGACTAATAGGTACTTTAGTTGATGAATCTAGTGTTGCCACGCCCAATGCTGCGGCTTTTTCAGTAGTAGGTATATACCCTGATACTGTTGTTCCACTAATTGAGCCACCAGTAATGCTTACATTATTGGCGTTCTGAGTAGATATTGTGCCAAGACCAGTAACTGCGGTGCTAGGAATAGTTGCACTAGCTGTCATTGCAGCCGTACCATTACCGACTACATAACCAGTTAAAGTCGCTGCGCCTGTACCACCATTGGCTACAGGAACAGTTCCTGTTAGTACATGGTCATCATTCCAATCACTTGGGCGGACTAACGATGTGTCTGCATCGTCAGGTATCGTTGAAACCTTATTATGCTTGACTGTAATAGCCATTATTGGACTCCGATGATTTTGCCGTCAGCACCTCGAACTACAGTCTTAGGCCTATTGTGTTGAGCATTGATTGTATCTACTAAAGCGCTAATTGCTTGTGCCATTTGTGAGTTTCCTTGACCAATAGCGTTAGCAATCGGTTGCATTGGATGTTCCATAGCGTGAGCCATGTCCTCTTCCATGTAATAGGCTTCTGCGCCATCGTCAGTACCAGCACTAATACGAGCAGTTTCAATCTTTGCGCCATTATTGATATGAGCTAACAATACCTGGGTGTTTCTTTCGGTCATCATCTTCATTTGAGAAACTTTCATTTCCATTTCTCTGTCCATTGTGTTGCGCTGCTCTTCAAGTTGGAATTTAAGGCTGTTTTCTTGCGCTTGGAACTCTTGTTTAGCTCTTTCCAACTCAATTTGAGCCTGTAATTTCTGTTGCTCAAGCTGTGATTGGTTTTGCATCTTAGCTTGCTCTAATTGAGCCTGCATTTGTAGCTTTTGCATCTCTGGAGCAGGTGGTTTAGGCTGACCTTTGCTCGCTTCGTACTGTTTACGCATATCATCAGCAGTTTGGTCAATAATTCCCTCTAATTGCTTACCAGCTTTGAACGCAGTAACGCCAAATTTGAGCATTTCTAACAACATTGGTGTCATTTCAGGCGCAGCTTGAGCCGTAGGCAACGCCATTGAAATAAATTGACCAACAGCAGCTAAAAATGCAGTTCTATCGGCTTTTTCTTGTTGCTCATCTTGGTAAATCATTGAATCAGAGGTGACTTCAATACGGAAATTCTTAGCTGCTTCATCCCTTAACAAAGCAATCGCTTGTGGAATATATTGTTGGTCTTCTGGCGACAGTTGCATTGCACCAGAAATCTTAACTAGCGTGTCATCCGTAAAATGATTGCAAATAATTTGCGCTTTAATGCAAAGTAATGAAGTAGCAAAGTCTACAACTGCGTGTTGCTGAGTCTTTAAGCGACCAGCAGCGTTGTTAGACTTAATAATTTGTGCACCAAGGGTTTCATTAGGGTCTGTTTGACCTCTTTGAATGTCAGCAATACCCATCAATTCGTAGATTTGACCCTTAACTTGCTCCATTGCGCTGTAACAAGACATCAATGCGCTGGCAAATGGGGCAAGGTCTACTAAATCAATAGCACCTTTCATGCCTTGTTTCTCAGCAAATGCCATCCAGTTGTGTACTGGAATCATTGTGTTGTTTTCGCCTTCAGAGAACAGACGCTGTAACTCAGTAGCAGAGGCATCATACACACCACGCACTTTAAGGGCGTTAATTAAGCCATCAATTCTGTCGCACAGAACATCTAATTCTCTTGCTTGGTCTTGGTAGATAACGAAGTCAGGGATAGGCTCAAGGCTATCAGTTGTAAGAGTGGCGTACAAAGGTTTTGGACAAGGCCAAAAGTTTTCCAACTGTAATGGGTCATCTCGTTCATCCAATATCTTTCCGAGGGACTTAGAAATCCACAATACTTTTCCTGTTTCTTTGTCCCAGATTTCATATATCAGCGCCTCATATACACCGTCATCAGATTTGTACGATTGTTTTAAGTCGTCAGGCTTTGTGTCTAAAGGGATTTTGCGCCCTAATTCTTCGCCAAAACGCTCAACAAGAGCAGGGCGACTCATATAGACTCTGCGCCAGACTGCGGTTACTTCTTCCCATGTGCGAGCAATGGTGTGTCCAAAATCACGCCAATGAACATAGTCTACAGGGCAGCACTCATACTCAATTCTTTCTTGATTCTCATTTGCCATACCTTCGGCTGTTTCAGCTTCATCGGTATCTTCGGTGATTTCAACGCCATCATCAGGCTCACCTGGCTCTTCGCCAACAATATGTGGCTCGTAACGAACCCATGCGACTCCTCGACCACCAAGCAGGCGGTCTAGAACTGCATTGTTCATAGCAGACTTATAGTCGCCATAGTGTTCTAATTCAAACTCTAATGCTCTTTCAAGCATCATTGAGGCAACACGCCCTATTGGGTCATTGTCCCTAAATCTACGGCTGACATCAGGTCTAGGAAGTCTTGCAAAGATAGCTGGCTGAATAGTCTGAACATTGCTCCAGAGGATGTTAAATCGTGCGTTAGGATTACGGTCATATCTGGAATCATCTTTGTATTTCTTTACAATGCGGTCTACTCTGGCTTCCCAACGCTTATATGAGCGCTCATATCCTGCGATTGTTTTATACCAATCTTCATAAGTATGATTGACCGTTGCTTTATCGTTTGCCATAGAGTTGCCTTAATGTTTGAATATTTGGCGAAATGTTTGCTTATTTTACCTTTTTTATATTCTATTGTTTGCTTTTACTTTGGTTTCTTTCCATAACTCATTAAGACTGACATCAGTTTGCCCAACAAATACCCCCCTTATAGGAGCTTCTGGGTCTACTATTCTTGCCTCATCTTTCCAAGTTAGCGCCAAATATCTAAAAGCATCAGCACCATGAGAAGTCCAATCATGGCGAGGCTTATCCCTGAATACCTTTTTATCTTCATCGTATTCCCTTTGATATTGACGGAGGCACTCTATACCATCCGCACATTTATGGTCAAACCAAGTTCTCGTTAGGGCGAGGCGGCTGGCTTGGATTCCGTCTTGCAGTTTAAGGTTAGGAGTTATTTTGATTGATTTTAGGGGTATCTTATCCCCCAGTTGTTCAATAACGCTACGATTAGATGATAGGGTCTTGGCTCTTGCATCATGAGGTAGCCAGTGTGTTCCGTACACATAGCCCCTCTCTTTCTCCCTAGACTGGATAATTCCAGCATAAAAAGCGACAGGCTGACCATTTGAAGAGTGATAGTCTAAACATCTAATCTCCCCATGCACTACTTGAAAGAACCATATAGCGGTGTCGTCTGAGTAACCTAAGTCCCATGCTGTATGGACAGGGAATAAAGGGTCATATTCGACCTCTCTTATCCGCCCATCATCTGTAAGCTGTCGCATCTCTTTACCAAAATAAGCCCCAAGAATGGCTGATTCAAAGTCACATTCAAACTCTTGAAGATACTGGTCTTCTGTCATTGTCTTTGCAGCATCCTCTAGCTCCCCCTTATCGAGTAGCCCTGTCTGACTAGCTCGCAGAACTTTGACATACCAGGAAGGGTCTTGAGTAGCATTGTTATAGACTTCCCAGAAGGCGTTATGACCTTTAGGTGTACCGATGAAGGTAGCCCAACCCCCCCTATCTGTTAATAGTGGGCGGATGACACTGCCAAAGATACTAGGTTTCATGTCAGCGTACTCGTCTAACACTACCCCATCCAAGTAAAGGCCTCGAAGGGTGTCAGGGTTATCAGCACCAAAGAGCCTTATCCTAGCCCCATTGACTAGCTCTACCCATAACTCCGACTGATTGGCTTTAGCCATTACAGGTCTTGCGTAGCTTAGTAAGTAATCGAAGGCAATTTGTTTAGCCATGCTCATATAAGGAGCGACATAAGCATAGCGCCCATTCTCCTTGCCATCCATCAACGCTCTATATATCAGGTCATTGATACATAAGACTGTCTTACCACAGCGTCTGTGGGCTACTATGACACTCCATCTCTCTTTCCTATCGTGGAAGTCCTCGAATACTTTACGAGGGCAATAGTCCATCTCTACTTCTAATAGCCCCTCATCACTCATTCAGGCCTCTTCCAACTGATTACCATTCTCTGTGGTGCTGTCTCATCCCCAACAACCTCTTGGCGTGCTAGCTTGGGCAAGTGATACTCCATGACAGCCTGCAACATGAGAAAGGCTCTCTCAGGGTTAGGAGGGACAATCCAGATAATGTCTCCATGCTTATCGTATCTGATACATCCCTCCTTATCAGTCTTAGGAATACCGCTTGCGACCTCTTCCAACCAATGCTGCATCCTGGGGGAATTCTTATCTACAAACTTGGCTATGGCTTCTTTGGCTATGGCTGTATGTTTATTGACTGCTCCTAAGGGTCTACCCTTACCAGCGTTAGGAGGAAGACGCTTTGTAGGCTTTTCCATGCTTCCATCAGGGTTAATTGTGATGACTTCAGACGAATTAGTCATAATTCTGTGGCTTTCTATAACTTGTAGCAATTAAGGAGTTAATTTAAACCTAAGTTATTGATTCAATTAGACGCAATATATCATAAAACAGTAGTTATGCTGTAAAAACAACAGTAATGAGAATATTTAGTTATAAAGCGTAAATAAATTACACAGCTTTGTAGCAATGGGTTACATTAACGCTTAGCAGTATCGTTAAACAGTCAAACAAAGGGGAAACTTAAATGACTAACACAGTAAAAACAGAAGCAGCACAAGAGTTGGGAAACATTCTAAAAGATATACCAACAGACACAATCTATACAGTTATTAGGCATGTAAGCAGTTCAGGCATGCAAAGAGAAATCAGCGTACGAATGATTGACGCAGGTCGCATCATCTCATTAGATTGGCTTGTCTCTAATGCATTAGGTATAAAGATTGGTAAACACAATGGCTTAGTAGTCAAAGGCTGTGGTATGGATATGGGATTCCATTTAGTAGAGAACATCAATCATTGGTTCTCTCCATCTAAGAAGTTTAGACAGGAATGGATTTAACTATGAATAACTTACAGGCGGCTTTGCTTTCATTGTTTATTGGCGGAATTTTGTACTATTTTTGGTACTTAACTTCCATAAACGCAATCTAAACAGTTTTAAGGGCTATTTCAGCCCATTTTTAAAGGGGAAATACTATGTTATATCGTGTAATCGCAAGGCGTACTAGCTACGAATATATCAATATCGAGGCAGATAGCCAGTCTGATGCTATTGGACTGGTCACAATGTCAGACCAAGAGTTTGAATGGGATGACCTGCCAGAGCTTGAATGGGATATTGACAGCGTGGAGGAGGTTTAATCATGAATGGATGGGGAAACAGTAGCGTAGCCACTAAATATATCTATGAGCGTGTGCATGGCATCTTAGACGGCAGCAAAAAAGACATGGCCCTTGAGTTATCCAGGCTATTAGACGAAATGGCACACAACTACAAAACAGACACAGGCCGATTGATTGGGGGGGATTTATGACCACTCAAGACAAATATAGTGCTTATCTATACTTATGCGCCAAGCAAGGCATTAAAACCTTGTCTTATGGTGCATGGGTTCACACACACAAAAAGGGAGCATTACTATGACAGTTAAGAAAACACCTAAATTCACTAAAGAAGACCAATACGCCGAGTCTTTGTATATGGCTTATAGCGACTATGACGAAATGTTCTCAGTCCTACGCTACATCATTAAAGACATGGAGGGGGATGCCTTTAGTAAATATCAAGTGAGAGACGCTCTCAAGGCTTTACGAACTCTTATGATTCATAACCAGTCGATGATGATGGATAGTGCAGGCTTAGAGTATTAAGAGGCATTTACTAACATGAGGGGGGTTCGCTCCCCTCTTTATTTTGCGGAGCATTTATGGAATACGACCTACTTAAATGGAGGGTAGGGCTAGGACTTACCCAATCGAGCGCTGCGAGGCTTTTGGGAGTTCATAGGGTTACATATACCAGATGGGAAACAAAGGCTCAGAAAGCCCCTAATCATATTGGGATGGCTTGCCTGTCTTTAAAGCAGCTTATGAAAACAGGGTAACCAAAGTTGGACTAATATTACACGGTATATTTACAAAACAGGCCAACCAAAGTTGGGTTTGAGTTACACGGTAGATTTATATTATTCTGGCAAAGAGTTGATTTGTTGCTCAATTATTTGTTTTCTATTTGGTTGAGCATATATCTGTTCTGGAGTCATGCCTAAATCTTGGGCAGACTGAATAATTTGTAAGTATTTATGCGCACCTATGTTTTCAGGAGTGTTTTGAAACATATTCTGTACAACAGGGTAAGCAGATGGGTTGTTTTTCCATTGCGGAGTATTTCCGCCAAGCGCATCGTTGTAACCTGATACTAGGGAAAACCCTGCTTTGGGGTCAGGGTTATATTTTTCTGTGCTTGAGCCTTGATGGGTAACTCTAAATGCACCAGCTTTCATAAGGGCATCAAAATTTAACGGCTTGTAGTCAGCAGTCAAATCTTTGTTATCTGATGTTAAATGAGCATACTTTTGAAAATCAGTGATTGGCACAATTAGCCCACAATGTCAGGGTCGTGGTTCTTATTCATTGCATCCATTAAAGCCTGTTTACGCTTCATGCGTTGGTTAGCTTTCTTGTTGAGGATGCCAGACTCATCTAACTCTAATGGAGGATTATGGTCTTGACGCTTTTTCTGTTGTTTCTCAAGCGTTGATTCTTTGTGCGGCCTAAGCATAGCGTCTTCTGGTGGGTAGCTTCTTGTCATGTGTTTCATTATGACTCCATGTGCTTCTTATAAGCAGCTTCTAGCTTAGATTTAGTAGAGCCTTTAGCGTGTGCTCTTTGCTCACTTAAAGCTATAGCCAATGCTTGTTTCTTTGGTTTTCCAGCGGCAACTTCTGTTTTGTAGTTTTTACCTACTGATTGGGCTGACCCAGACTTGTCGAGTGGCATGATTTATTCCTGTGGTAATTGATTAATTTGTTGTTCAATAATAGCTTTACGGCTTGGTGGTTGTGTCATATAAGTTTTTAATGACTCAAGAACTTTTAATTGTGCAGGACTATATTTCAATGCTTTGTTTATTTCTTCAGGCCATTGCCCTACTGTATATCCACGCAATGCAGAATCAGTAGCATTTTTAATAGCATCAGCTTCTGGTCTACCTTCATCTAATGTAGCTTGATAGTCTAATGCGTGTTCTTTAAGTGTTTTTAATTGTTTTGGCGACCAAGTTTTAGTTAATGCTTCCCTTGCTTGATTGGCAACAGGGTCAATATGTAACATTTCTGCGGCTAAATCATGGTGCGTAAATTGGTTAGGTTTAAATACTTCTACGCCAATCCTATCAATAGGTAAAGATAAATGTTTATTAAAACCGCCTTCAGGTAATGGCGCACCAGTTTCACCAACTGGGTATGTTTCTGCATATCCTCTATTTTCGGCAGGATTTACAACTACCATAGGATTGTGCTTTGCAACAAAAGGATATGCCTGTGTTGCTTGCGCCAATAAATCGGTAGCGTAATCAGCCATTACTTAAGGTATTTGAGTTTGTAGATAGTAGAGTCAATAAGCTGCTGGATTTCGGCAACAATGTTGATTAGTTCTTGCTTTTGCGGCAAATCTGCGTTAGCTTCTGCCACGAAATTCTTTAATGATTCCAAGTACTTGAGTGGTTCTTTAGGCTGGTGATAGACGCTAGGAAACTCTTTAATCTGCTCATAGCAGCCCATATAGGCTTCTACATAGCTATCTATTAGCTCAACTATCTCATCATAGTATTTGCCCAGAGCTTTATGCTGTGAGTAAGAGTTTGTTGCCCAATGAAAGAAATGAGTGTTAGTGCTGCTATGCAACAAAGTAGCGGCAAACATAGCGACATTTTTAGTTTCTTGCATAGGACACCTTTAAAGTTCATATAATTTTAGCACTTCTATAGCTTCTTGCACGGAATTTACCCTATGTAAAGGGCCACCCCTCCAATTAGCAAAAAGGGTGATTTGTTGGGGAGTGAGCTTTTTATCTTCCCCATCTTTAACTTCCATTAAAATAGTATTATCTTCGTAGCACACCATAAGGTCAGGGATTCCTCCGCCAACCGTATGTAAAAGGAAAACATCAGCGCCATAATCTCGTAGCGCTTTTACAACATCCTTCTGATTTTTATCAACTTTTTTTATATAAGACATAATTCTATGTTAGTGTTTGTAAACTTATAGTATAAGGGGAATCAAATGGCTGGGTATCATTTAACCGATGAGCAGTGGATAGAGTCTTGGAATAAGATTGGTAGTCCTAGCGAATTTTCCAAAGTCAATGGTATAGCCATTAGAAATGTTATGGCTAGGCGTAGGTCTATAGAAAATAGGCTTGGTATCATTTTAGATACATTCAATAGCCAAAACCCTGCTTATGTAAAGAAAACACAACAGACTCCTGGCAATGTACGCAGGGGTATGGAAATAGAAAAAGGTCGAGTGATAGTCTTTAGTGACGCACACTTTTGGCCTGACGAAACTACTACAGCCTACAAAGCGCTGATAGAAATGATTAAAGAGTTCAAGCCAACTGCGGTTATTTGCAATGGAGATGCCCTAGATGGGGCTTCCATTAGTCGTTTTCCACGCACCGATTGGAATAAGTTGCCAACAATGAAAGAAGAGTTAGAAGCCTGTCAGCATTATTTAGGCGAAATTGAGGCGACTGCTGTAGGTGCTAAGTTGTTTTTCCCTATGGGCAATCATGACCAAAGACTAGAAGCCAACATTGTGGCTAACTTACCTTCGTTTGAAGGTATACCTGGCACAAGTCTTAAAGACTATTTCCCTATGTGGTTGCCATGTTGGAGTGTTTGGCTCAATGAAGATACTTGCGTTAAGCACCGTTGGAAGGGTGGTTGGACTGGCGGCAGAAATAATGCTGTCAATTCAGGGGTTAATATGATTACAGGTCATACTCATGTACTTAGTGCTATACCTTTTAATGACTATAACGGCACACGCTGGGGCGTTCAGACAGGAACACTAGCTGACCCTAATGGACAACAGTTCAGTTATACAGAGGACACTCCTAAAGACTGGAATAGTGGTTTTGTAATGCTTTCATTTGAGCGCAGCAAATTGCTTCAGCCTGAAATGATTAGAGTATGGGGCGAGGATGAAGTAGAGTTTCGTGGAAAGATTCATCAAGTATGAAATTAACACCAGCAATCTTACAAAACTTATATTCTGCAATCTATTGTATGCAGCCTTTTGCTCGTTGGAATATGCCGATACCAGAAGAAATAGAATTTATTGTAGATAAAGACCCAGGAGTTATGGGTTCATATACCTACGATACAGGCGAGGATTTTGAACACACTATAACTATTTCGTCTGCTCGTTGTGGTCATTTAGATACGGTGATTCGTGTTTTGTGCCACGAATGTATCCACATGAGCCGTCACACAACAAACAAGTGGACTCACCACGATAAGGAGTTTCGTAGTAGAGCGCACCGTATCTCGTCTGAATTGGGGTTTGACCCCCTAGAATTGTAGGCTTATCCATACAGCTATTATAGGTAGCAATAAAACTAATACGCCAAAGGCAAGTAATAAGTCATTCACTCATTGACCTTTCCAAGTCTCTTATTGACTTGCTCCAAGAGCCACGCCTGGGTAACTCCCCATTTACTTTCAAAACCTTTTGCACCCAATCCGTGAACACCAGTGTTTCCACGATGGTGTTCTGGGCATAGTGGGATGCAAGGGGATGTAGACCGTTTACCTCCATACCTGCGGATATGATGGAGTTCTGACGGAGTACCTTCAAACCCAAGGATGGTGGAACAGAGAATACATCCGAGTTCGGCAATCTTGTTAAGAGCGTTCTTTTCATCTTTGGTCATTAAAAGGGTTGGGTTAAATCCACAAAATCAAATAAATTCTTAGGTACATCGTAGTATGCCTCATGCTTAGTATTATCTTTCATTTCCCATAAAGGATGCCCAAATACTTTTTCTCCTTTAATCCAATAAGCATGGGTCATATCTTGGGTAAGAGCAAAAAACAATGTATTAGGCACTTCTAACATATGTTTTTTTCTATATGGCACATGGATGGTGTCAAATGGGCATTGTGGATTCCATTGTCGAACTTCTACTTCTGCATAGCCTATGCGTTTGTTATCACGCCCAAGTATTAAGTCTGTACCGTATATATCAGGGTTATCTTTGACTTGAAACCCCCATTTCATTTTTATCCATTCGGATACAGCTTTTCTAGCTGGAGGGTCATACATATCATGCAAGACTTGGTCAAACTTTTTAATTTGCATTATGCCAACCATTGCTTTCTGACTTGGTCATAGGTAGAAAACTCTAACTTAATGGTTTCTTCTGCTAGGTCATTGGCTATCAATGTAGCTTTTTCGTATTGTTTTTTAAGCGTAGCTTTGTGATAACACTTTAATAACTGTTGTATCCGCAAATAGTTTTCAGAGTAGTCAGTCATCTAGTCAGTCTTTCTATATTTCTATTGGTTGCTTGCTCTGTGCGCCATGCCTCAAACTCCATCTGGGCCTGCGCTACTTCTAATTTTAATAAAGTTTTATTAGCGGTTGCTATGTCAATTTGTGCGCAATACTCTGCATATTCGTTAGAGGCGTAGGCTTCACGCTCCTGTGCTCCCAATGCGTTTTCATTGGACTTTTTCATCATAATTGCAACAATGGCTTTTTTCTTTGCATCTAAGCCAGCAACTAAACCTTCTGCTTTGGCATATTTTTCTTTTATGCGTTCAAGCGTGTCATAAGCGTTATGTGGGCTAAATTCTTTCATTTAAGATTCATCCATAGACCAATTTGTGCGGCAGCATAACCCAACCAAATAAAAGCATTGCTTGGTGAGCCTTTAAAGTATTGCGCTAGGCCTACTACTAGATACCCTAACCCTGTTGCTGCTACGATGTATTTTTCAATATCCATTTTCCCCATTCCCCTTTATTGCCAAGTTGGTACTGATTAAAAAAATCAGTTAATAATTTTTCGCTAAAGTCTTTGTCGCTAATGTATTTACGAAACCAAGCTAAACCTTTTTTATGTCGTAATGCACATAAATACCTTACAGCGCACTGATGCCTAGCTGTTTCATACATTTGGCTTTGAGGCTTGCATAAGTGTCGTAACCGTTACCAATAATTCCCAACTCTTTAGCCTTAGCTTCAATGCCTTCATTGCTAAACATCCATTCTTTAGATTCTTTTACTTTTTTCGGCTCAATTACCAATTCATCTTCCCATCGCTCTTGGTTTAACCAGGTAGCAGGATGGGGAATAAAATCTAACTCGGTTTCTTTTGCGCTCCAGTATTGGCAATGTTCGTCAATAGCTTTTGCAGCCATAAGTTGTTGTTCTTCGCTAAGTCGTTGCCAGGCTTTTCTAGCAACTGCTTTAGCAATTTTTCGTGGATATAAAGACCAGAATTCATCAAACATTCCTTTCTCCTACTGCATTACCCTAGGGGACATAGGTGTTGGTGGGCTAGATGGAACTGTATAGCCTGTGTTACCAACAACGCTTTGTGTATAACCATTTGGTGTCGTGATTACGACTTGGTTAGGATATATTGTAGCAGTCTGAGTGGTGTAACCTTGTGGGTTTACAAACTGTGCGGTGTTGCCGTTTATTTGTACTGTACCCATGTTATAGCCTTGAGCGTTAGTCATTGGATAAGTTTGCGCTTTAGCAGGTATGCCGTAAACAAACATAGCTGCAAATACAACGCCTAATAAACAAGCACCTAAAATATCTTTCATTTAATTCCCCTTAAATGTTTACTCGTTATTGAGTCTTTTTAGTTTCTTCTTAATTTATAGTTATGGCTATTAGTATTTATCCCTAGTTGTTTAAATACCACTTCCAAGAGGTTTGAGCGAACCTAGCCTACCTAGGTTGCCTTCAAAGTTCTTCCATTGAGGAATCGCTTACCCACCAGTCGTTCATGGAATCGGCACTAGCTTCGCCACCGATATTGCGCTGTTTCATCCATTACCCCCAGTAGCGCTTTTAATCCTATCCCCTGGTATGTCGTTAGAGCCTCAAGATAGGAAGGTGATTCTACTACAAGTATTTACTCATGTGAAAATCTCCATGAAAACCAAAGGTTTGCAAATTTGTAAGTTCCCTTTCATAACTAAAATACCTTGCTAATTCTTCTGGGGCAAACTTTATTCCATTGCTAACCAAGTAATCACGGTTTATATGACAGATTAAATCATCTTCATTTTTATCGCTGTAAACAAACTTAGGAGTGTTGGTTAATTCCAACAACTTTTTACTTCTAAGGGAAAACCCTCCATTACCTACACGCAGTCCTTCAGGATGCCAAGGCCACACAGCACCTATGTAATCGTAGTCTAAAAATTGGGGTTGCCACGCTGCTCCATCAATTACCCACCCATCCCATTGCACAATTAAAACAAAGTCTGTATGGATGTATTTATGCAGTTCTTGTAGGATAAATTTGCTATACGCTTGGCGACTATTAATGCTCATGTGGTCAATCATTAATTCACCACCAAATTGTATGTTTCTTTTACTTCTTTCTATTGCTGCTTTGGCTTTGTCAGGTTGTACTGAGTCTATAGCGCAAATAGTTACATTACTCAACTTCATCTTGCTTACCAAAAGCGTTGTTTTTTAACAACTCAGGCCAAATAAGCCAAAAGTTAGTAGGAAACAAGTCTTGCCTGGTAACTAAACCATGACTTTCTTTTTCTATTCTTGCGCCCAAAAACATATATTTGTCGGCTGGAATACCACGCACACGCCAATTAGATACTGCTGCGTTGTCTATTTTGCACATCCTTGCCACTTTTGCTGTACCGCCTAGTAGGTCAATAATGGCGCTGTCGGTTAGTTTTAGTTTGTCCATTCACGCAGTTTAACTTAAATGTTGTTTATTTGCAAAGGCTTTGCTTTTTTTACTTTCCCATGTTAATATGCGTGTATAGCAATTTTGCTATGCCATTCAAGGGGATTTAAATGGGTGAATTAAACCAACTTATGCTGGAAATGGAAGAGCGCTTAGAAATAGCGCTTAACAACATGGAATTTGGCACAGAACTAGACCAAGACGATGTAGATGTCATTCGTGCCGCCTGTGGCAAACCAACACGCAATACATTGTTACAAGATGTATTTGACGACTTTGGAAACATCTTTGGAGGCAATCATGCTTAATGCTTTTAATGTTCGCTGGCTTGTGTCTGACGAAACAAAAATTACATATACAAATGAATTTGAATCTGAAAATTATGTTTTAAAAATAGACATTCTTGAAGATGCTATTGCTATGCTTCAACAAAAACACGATGAATTAATGTCGCAAGAAGAAGTTTTATGGGAAGTTCGCAAAAAGGAGAGAGCAAATGCAACAATCTGAAAACATTGCTAACTTAGCCAAAGCCTTATCCATAGTACAAGGGAAACTAACCCATGCTAAAAAAGATTCTGCAAACCCTTTTTTCAAAAGTAAGTATGCAGACCTTGAGTCTGTTTGGGATGCTTGCCGTGATTTGTTGGCTGGTAATGGTTTGGCTGTGGCTCAGTTCCCTGGGACTTATTCCGATTTAGACAAGTCTATGTCTTTGACTACCATTCTGACCCACGCCTCTGGAGAATGGATTAGTCAAGAAATGTCTGTGCCTGTTAGCAAAACAGACCCACAAGGCGCTGGCTCGGCTTTAACTTATATGCGTAGATACGCAGTAGCAGCAGTTGTAGGTGTAGTACAAGCAGACGATGACGGTAATGCCGCTTCGTCACCTAAACCAGTAGTAAAAGCAAAGGAAATCTAATGGCTTATATACCAAAAGAAGGTAGTGGTTCACTATTTAAAAATGACCGCAAAAGTACCGAGAATCACCCAGACTATACAGGCTCTATCATGGTCAATAACCGTGAACATTACCTATCTGCGTGGGTTAAGGAAGGCACTAAAGGGAAATTCTTTAGCATATCTATTGGCAAAGAAAAAGAGGCCAAAGGATTTACACCTAAAGGGTCTGATGAAATTGTAGATTCAGACCTACCGTTTTAGGAGATGGATATGCTAAGTCAAATCAAAGATGTTATTGGCGACAAAGCCAGGATTTCTACAGAACCATTTGGAGTGGATGAAGAAAGACAGTTAATAGCGTTTGAGGTCAATGACTTAGCTGCCGTACTTCAAGATGTTATTAGGGTTTGTGCTGATTGTTGTTTAAATACCACAGACAGGGAAGCAATTTTAGAATTACTTAATTAAGCAGTACAAAGGGGAAAATATGTCACAACATTGGTACTGCGCCTTAACTGGCGCACCACGCTACACCATGACTGGTAAAAACGGCAAGGAACGCTCAGTAACCTTGCGTGATGCTAAAGCAGCGCCTGGTACTTTAGTGCCATCTGTGTCCACTATCAATGGGCAGCTATCTAAAGATGGTTTAAATACATGGCTTCAAACAGAGGCTATTAAAGCTGCTGCTGAAAATCCACGCCAAGAAGGTGAAGAGGAAAAAGAATACATTAGCCGAGTTATGGACTTGTCCAAGAGGAAATCCCAAGAAGCAATGACTAGGGGAACTCTTATACATGACTTTATAGAGAGCTTCTACAACCAAGAATACCTACCTGAGATGCCTACCTATGTCCGCAAAGTAGATGACGCTATCACGGCTCATTTTGGGCCACAGTTATGGATTGCAGAACAGAGTCTAGTTAATCAAGAAGGCTATGGCGGTAAGTGCGATTTATATTGCAAAGCAAAAGGCGAGCATGGTGGGGTAGTAATTGACTTTAAGACGACAGAAAAATCCCCTGGTGATTTAACACCCTACCTAGAGCATACCCTACAATTAGCAGCCTACAGAGAGGTTTTAGCCCCTACAGCACGATGCGCCAATGTATACATTAATGGTGAAACTGGTGAGGTTGCTATCTATGAGCATACGGAGCAAGCCATTCGTGATGGTTACGAAATGTTTTTGTCTTTACTGAAAATATACAAACTTAAAACTGGGTTAAACTAATTCAAGAGGCGGTAGGTGTGCTTTCCCCTTTGCACAACCATACATCACGGAGTCCTGCCGCCTCACCTTATTTAAGGGCGTTAAGCCGCCAATGTAGGATGCAGTAAGTTAGGGTTTTTGCGGCTTTCCACCTAACAAGTAGCAACTGCCAAATACAGCCCTATATATTTAATATATATGTTTCTCATAGTTTACAAATAGTTGTTTATTTACAACACTAAGGGTAAACACCTATTAAAAACATTAAAAAACACGAATAAATTACTTATATCAGGTCATCACACTAGTTAGACAAGTACTCTTAGACGAACGCTCATAATAGAATTTGACCTGATTTCTTTTTTTAAGGGGACATGAGGAACGATATTTACAAACGGTTAGAAAATGAACCTAACCCATGCCAATACTGTGAATATAAACAGCGTTGTGCTACAGAAGAGTTAGCTTGTAGACGGTTTCTTTGGTATATCAATGAAGAAAGATGGGTAAACAAACCCCAGACTGAACCAGACAAAAAAATGTACAAAATGGTTTTTAGTCCTGAAAGTGACGCAGCCATGAAAACATACCTTAGAAACTTGCGTAAGCATCTAAGGGATGGAAAAGAGGAAGACCTTTTTGAAAAATGAGTTTCCAGCCTTTAATTTGATGGCAAATCTTAAAAACAGGGAAATGTTTAAGAACCGCAATCACATTACCCATTTACTGCTTGAATGTCCTACGATACAGGCTAAAAGAAAAATTATTGCTAGGGCTAATACCCCATTGTTTTACATATTTGGGTTTACCCTAATATCTAAACCTTGGCTAACTTACGAGGAAATGTATGCAAATCCAGATTGAAATTATTAAAGAGCATAAAGATGGGTCAGCCGATGCTTTAGTTCACTTTGACGCTAAAGGGCTAGGAATACTGGTAGAGGCTGGAATTATCAGTATTTTGCGCCAATATATAGAACAGGAAAAAAATGCTAATAAAGGAAAAAAACGGAAGTCTAACGATTAACTGTAAACAAGGGGAAATAACAATGAGTACACGCAATTTTGGAATGGTAGGTAAAACCTATAAATCGGCTTCAGAGGCGTTTAAAGATGCCACTTGGTCTACAGCTATACAAAGACCTGAGAAAAGCGAATACCACCACATCTGGAGCGTTTTAGGAGTATTGTCAGCAGTAGTTCTTACGCTATATGTGCTTAACCGTTTTTTGCCATATTAATTGCTTCAGACTCTTCCCTGTCTACACGGCTTAACCAACCTTTGCCAAAGATAGGGAAGTTCTTTAATGAACGGTAGTATTCCCTGCGAGATTCTGAGAATTTTGCGATAAGAGTTGCACTATTACTATCGGAAATAAGTCCTCTTGTTGTAGGGCCAATAACTCCGTCAGGTACGCATCCAATAGATAGCTGAAGCAATTTAATGCTCCTACCTGTCCCTGCGTTAATTCCCATTGAAAAGACAACAAAGTCGAGTCCCCTAGGTAATACTTCTCCATAGCAAGGCCTCCAGTATTTCTGTTCGTATAAAGGTGCTACATCTTCTTTGGTTAGCTTTTTAAGGTTTTCTACAGGATGTCCTACATATTCTTCCCAGACACGCTTAGTAACGCCTAAATTGGTTTCACCTCCTGGGTCACTAGGATGATTGACCCAACCACCTTCAGACTTTAATACTAAATCTAAACACTCTTTAAAATTACCTGTCATTTAATGCCTATTTGCTCTTTAGTCCATTCTTGCAAACTGACTAATTGCTGGGTTGCTTCTGCGCATTGTCCAACAAGAATATTGTAGGCGGTGACTGCATCAAGACCTGTGGTGGCGTTGGAAATGGTGGGCAACTTGCTGGTATTGGGCTGGCGCACCCCATTAGCATAATACTGGCGCAAAAGATTAAGTTTAGCTTCATATTCTTTTTCAACTCCCTTAGTTACGAGTTCCTGTTGTGACCGAATGGATTTAACTTTTTCTTCTTGGG
>Ga0304729_1000396_pt1 | contig 32673 bp, 54 predicted proteins | sample C_131016_MF_Meta_FD_190475 | JGI IMG/M metagenome (GOLD analysis project Ga0304729, IMG submission 190475) | Freshwater microbial communities from Lake Croche, Canada to study carbon cycling - C_131016_MF_MetaG (v2) (version 2) | ecosystem: Environmental > Aquatic > Freshwater > Lake | place... | reverse complement strand
TCGGCAACCTCGGCATCTGCACCATATTGCATGGTCAACAATGCTGGCTTACTGACATCTAACCCTGTCTAAAGCAAACTGATGCCCCGCCAAAGAAGCGGGGTGTCTTTTTGATGAGTTTTTTACCTCTTAAAGTTAACGGTCAATGTGTCGCGGATGACGAGACGTTATTCGCGCATATGGATGCGGCAATTGCTAGAGGCTTTGCACAAGTCAAGCAAGCTGAATCGGAAAAGACCGGCTCGATCTTGCTGGTAGCAAGCGCCCCAAGCGTTCGAGGGCAAATAGAACTCATCAAAAAGATGCAAGCAGCCGGTGCGCCGGTTGTTGCCATTAAGGGCGCACACGATTGGCTAATCGACAACGGCGTGATTCCTGATTACGCCCTAGCAATCGACCCACAAGAGCATCGGATCGCGTTCTACAAGCCTCATAAGGCCGTGAAGTATATGATTGCTTCACAATGCCATCCGGCGATGTTTGACAACCTTGCAGGCTGCGATGTGACCCTGTGGCATCCATACCTGACCAAAGGCCAAAACCGCCCCAAAAACTCTATGCTGATCGGCGGCGGTACAACTTCCGGCTTACGCGCCATGTCGTTGTTCTATGTCCTTGGCTGGCGAAAATTTGAACTGTTTGGCTACGATTCCTGCAATGATGGCGAAATGCTGCGGGTGAATGGTGATGGCCTAAAAGACGGCGACAGCTTGATTGAAGTCAGAATCGACCCTGATGGCGAGACTTTCTATTGCAACACGGCAATGGCTTTGCAGGCCGAGCATTTCCAAACATATTACGACTACTTACCGGATGCGGTGTTCAACGGTCACGGGCATGGGCTGATCCAGGCCATCATTCGCAAAAGGGCAGAAAACATGATGGAACTAGGCGGCATCATCAATACCCAAACGCAGCAAAATGATCGGGTTTCGTTTATTCACTTTGGCGATGTTTGGTCGGCAAGCTGGCGTTACCGCGCAAAAATACCGGCAGGCACATGGGCAAGCCTCAATGACTTGACCGCGGGCACATTGGTGTTTGCCAAACCTCAAGCGCATGAACTGATGGAAATGGCTCGGGCCAAGGCGCGTGGCGCACGGGTCATTGTGGATTTTTGCGATGACCATTTTGATTGGACGCACTATGCCGAGGCGCTGCGGATTGCCGATGTGGTGACTTGTCCAACCCAAGAAATGGCAAAGCGCATCAAGGCATTGGGCAAAGATGCCGTGGTCATTCCCGACCCTTTTGAATACGATCAGATGCTGCCACATTGCAACGGCGTGAATCTGCTGTGGTATGGGCACGCCGTCAACAAACAAAGCCTACAGCGCATCTTGCCGGACATTGAGCATTACCCGCTGCGAGTGGTGTCCAACTTCGGCGGGGCAATCCCTTGGTCGCATGAAACCATGTTGGAAGAATTTGCCCGCGCTGACATCGTGGTGATCCCCGCCACCGATACCTACAAAAGCCCAAATCGGGCAATTGAGGCAACCCGTCAAGGGTGTTTTGTAGTCGCAGAGCCGCATCCAGCATTGGAGGGTTTCTCTGGCATTTGGATTGGCAACATCAAAGAGGGCATTGAATGGACAACACAGAAGAACGTGTCAAGCAATATCTTGGCGGCGCAACAATTCGTGATGGAAAAATACTCGCCGCAAATAGTGATCGATGCATGGAAGACGATTACGAAACGGCCTACAACCTCGGATGCGGAAAAAAACATTGGAACGGCTGGGTAAACGTAGACCTGTATTCCGAAACATCGGACATCAAATGCGACTTGCGTAAGCTGGAACTTGCCAGCAATTCAGCCGATGCGGTCGCCGCCATTCATGTGCTGGAGCATTTTTACGAATGGGAAGTACACGCCCTGCTGTCTGAGTGGATGCGTGTTCTCAAGCCTGGCGGCAAGATGATTCTTGAATTGCCATGCATGGATAAAGTGTTTGCCTACATCCACAATTGCGTGGTGCATAAAGAGCCTTTGCAGCCGTTTATGGTCACCTATGCGCTATGGGGCGACCCCAAGCACAAAGACCCTGCCATGTGTCACCGGTGGGGCTGGTTTCAAAACCCGCTGCGCGATATGCTGCAATCGGTTGGCATGGAACGCATCGAATTCTTTGATCCGCGCTATCACTTTCCATTCCGAGACATGAGGGTTGAATGCTACAAGGTGTCCTAAGTAACGCCGAGCGCCATGCCCAAATGTCGCAAGCGCATGGGCAAATGCTTAAGAAAAGGCCCAAATTTAACGATAAATGGGCATCCATTGTCTGCTATGGCCCAAGCCTTGCGGACACTTGGAAGCTAATAAAACGGCCTATTGTCACGGTGTCCGGCGCCCATGATTATCTTGTCAGGCGCGGAATCGTGCCGGATTTCCATGTGGACTGCGACCCAAGGGAACACAAGGCGCGGATGCTGCAAAACCCGCAGGCCAAGACCATTTACCTGATGGCTACCGTTTGCCACCCAAAATATTGGGAAGTGCTGAAGGGCCGCCAAGTGCGGTTGTGGCATCTGATCAACGGCGATGACCTAGAAACCGTTGCATGGGTGATGCAAAACCATCCGGAAGGCGCAAACAGCATGATTGGCGGCGGCAGTTCGGTCGGGCAACGGGCGATGAATGTCATGGCGGCGCTTGGCTACCGGCGGTTTAACATTCACGGCATGGATTGCTCATTTACAACCGACCGGCACGCTGGGGCACATTTGGGCAAGGAACAAGCTAAAATTATGGTGAAAGCTGGAAACCGAGTGTTTCAGACCACCAAGCAAATGCTACAGGCAGCGATTGAGATGGAACAATTCATCACAACTCAGGATGCGGAGATCGCATTTTTCGGTGACGGGCTTATGCAAGAAACGGCACTTCAACTAAAGGAAATGGCATGAAGAACGAAACGGCTGGATGGACAAATGAAAGTTTCATGGAGGACAACCGAGGCAAGATGGCGGTGTTTTTCCATGCTGTACAAATTAAGAACAATTACAAATCGGACTTGGAAAAACGCCCAATCTTTGAGGAACGCATCTACTTGAAGAAGCTGGTTCCAGGCGATTCCACGTTGGTGGTTGACCGCCCAATGCGCGAAACCGACATGGAAGAATATCCAATTGAGTGGGCGCGGTTTGAGCAAAAGAAAGAGCAAAAATCCGATGGCACTCCGATTGAGGCATGGGCAGCAATCAGCGACACGCAAAAGGCTGAATTTCGGGCGCTCAACATCTTCACGATTGACCAGTTTGCCAAGCTGCCGGATTCCGCAGGCAACAAAATCATGGGTTTCAACGAATTGCGGGCCAAGGCTCAAGCATTCATTGGTGCGGCGCAAGATAGCCAAATGATGGACAAAATCCGCGCTGAGACTGATGAAAAATTGAAGGCCCAAGAAGTTGAAATGGCTGAACTTCGTGCCATGATTACGGAATTGACATCCAAAAAGGCTGGCAGACCTCGCAAAGAAGAAGTGGTGGAATAAATGGCATACACATTACTGCAACTGGTTGACCAAGTTTCGGGCGAACTGGGCTTGTCCCAACCAGCGGCAGTAATTGGTTCCACCAACAATCAAACCGTCCAACTGCTGGCTTTGTCTCAGCGATTGGGCAAAGACTTGGTGCGCGAATTTGAGTGGCAGCGGTTGGTCAAGGCTTATGTCCTGCAAACAACCGCCGGAATCAGCACTATCGGCACAATCACGGCAGGGTCAAAGGTCATCACCAGCATGGGAACGACCACCGGCTTAGAGGCCGGAAATGTGGTCACCGGTACAGGTCAAGCGCCATACGCTGAGATTTTGTCTGTTGATTCGGCAACCCAAGTCACGCTAAACACGCCGGTGGCAACCTCGACGGCAGCGGTGTCTATGACGTTTGCCAAGCAAGATTATGCGATGCCGACCGACTTTGACCGCATGATTTCGGATACAAATTGGGATCGCACAAACCATTGGCGCAACCTTGGAACGAAAACCAGCCAAGAATGGCAATGGCTGCAAGGCGGCATCATCTCGGTTGGCCCGCGTGAACGCTATCGTATATACAACAACCGCTTGCGGATTTTTCAAGCCTTAACAAGCATCTACACCTTTGCGTTTGAGTACGTCAGCAATTATTGGGTGATGTCTAGCGGCGCAACCCAAGGTGACAAGGGCGCATATAGCGTTGATACCGACACGGCAATTTTCCCTGATGACCTCATGCTGGCGGGTCTGAAGTTTTATTTCCTCAAAGCCAAAAAGCTAGATTATTCTGTTGAATTGGGCGAATTCATGCGGGCATTGAGTTACACAAAAGCGCAGGATGTGCCTGTTCCCGCGCAATCCCTTGCCCCAATTGGCATGAATCCGCTGGTTGGCCCTTGGAGTGTTCAAGACGGGAATTGGCCCGCACAATAGGAGATCATATGAAACTAGATGGACTTTACGCCAACATCCAAGCAAAGAGGGCAAGGATAGCCGCAGGATCAGGCGAAAAAATGCGTAAGCCTGGCACAGAGGGCGCACCTACTGCCAAGGCATTTAAAGAATCTGCAAAGACTGCAAAGCCTGAGAAAAAGAAATGACAGCGGCTTGGCAACGCAAAGAAGGCAAGAATCCCGAAGGCGGCTTGAACGCCAAGGGTAGAGCCTCGGCAAAAGCAGAAGGCATGGATTTGAAACCGCCTGTAAAGTCAGGCGACAACCCACGCCGTGCCAGCTTTTTAGCGCGGATGGGCAATATGCCTGGCCCAATGGAAAAGAACGGTGAGCCGACTCGATTGGCTTTGTCATTGAAAGCATGGGGAGCCAGTTCAAAAGAAGATGCAAGGGCCAAATCTAAGGCCATATCACAAAGAAACAAAAACTAATGCTTGCATCATTTGGCAGAGTGCCACCAAATCAGCGTAGCCAAACGGTATCTGTAGCCGCGCCAATTGGCGGTTGGAATGCCCGCGATGCATTGGGCGCAATGGAGCCGCTAGATGCGGTCACTCTGACAAATTTTTGGCCTGGCACAAACTCGGTTATCTTGCGAAACGGGTACACCAAGTTTGCGACCGGCATCACCGGCACGGTTCAGACCATTTTTGCCTACAGTTCCGGCACAGCAAACAAAATTTTTGCGGCGGCAATTGATTCGATCTACAACATCACGGCAGGCGGCACGGTGGGCGCTGCGGATATTACCGGCCTATCTAATGCCAAGTTTCAGTACATCAACATGACCACCACCGGCGGGTCATATTTGATGTGCGTCAATGGCGCGGACAAGCTGCGGACTTATGACGGTTCGGCTTGGCATAAAGACGGCGATGGGTCGCCCTACAACATCACCGGCGTAGATACTGCCAATTGCGTGAACATTACGCTATTCAAGAATCGCGTGTGGTTAGTGGAAAATGGGTCGCTAAAAGCATGGTATTTGCCAATCAATAGCATTGGCGGCGCGGCGCAATCATTAGACATGACCAGCCTTGTCCAATATGGCGGCTACATCATGGCGGGCATGACTTGGACGCTAGATGCTGGTTATGGCATGGACGATTACCTTGCGTTTATTACTAGCAATGGTGAAGTTGTTGTTTGGCGGTTGACCGATCCAACAACGCCAAGCGGCATTTCCATGACCGGTTTGTGGAAAGTTGGCGCACCTATTGGGCGGCGCTGCTGGTTGAAATATGGCGGCGATTTGTTAATCATCACCCAAGACGGCGTGGTTCCCATGTCCGGCAGCTTGCAATCGTCCCGCCTTGACCCTCGGGTGTCTATTACCAACAAAATCCAATATGCCATGAGCGTTGCCATCTCTACCTATGGCGCAAATTTTGGATGGAGTTTGCTTTACTATCCTAAAGAAAATCAACTGATTATGAATGTCCCTGTCGCTACAGGGCAAGAGCAACAATATGTGATGAACACCATCACCAAAAGCTGGTGCAACTTTACCGGCTGGAGCGCCAATTGTTGGGAAATTTATCAAGATGATCCTTATTTTGGCGGCAATGGTTATGTTGGAAAAGCGTGGAATGGCACGGTGGATGACACATCCAACATCAACGGTTTTGCCTTGCAAAGTTTTCAAAACTACGGGTCGGCGACTCAAAAGCAATGCAAGATGATTCGTTATCACTTGTTAAGCAACGGCACACCATCGATTTTTGGCAATGTAAATGTCGATTACAACCTTGATGACCAAAGCGCGCAATTAAATTTTTCTGTTCCGCAATATGGTCTTTGGGATAGCGGATTGTGGGATTCTGCCTATTGGGGTGGCGGTCTTTCTCCAGCCGCTGATTGGCAGGGCACAACCGGCATTGGATATTCTTTTGCTCCCACGTTGAACACAGCAACACAAGGGATACAATTGCAATGGGTCGCAACCGACTTGGTGTTTGAGGCTGGTGGTGTCCTTTGAGATCACTTCAGACCATTCAGCAGGACATTGGACTGCAAAAAAGGTCGATGGTGGCTATTTTCAAGAGCGCAGCCAGTCTATCGGGTTGAAGAAAGACGGCGAATTTGTCGCCGGTGTCATCTACGAAAACTGGCATGGCAAGTCAATCACTTGCCACATTGCGGTCACCGGCAGAATGACTCCGGCCTACTTAGCAGCCATTTTCGACTACCCGTTCAATGTTTGCAAGGTCGGCAAGATCATTGTGCCGGTCAGCAGCGCAAACATCACAAGCATCAAATTCGTTGAAAAAATGGGTTTCCAAGAGGAAGCACGGATCAAGGATGCGATGGCAGATGGGGATATGGTAATCCTCACAATGCCAAATGAACGATGCAAATATTTGGAGAATCGATATGGGAAAAAGTGCACCAGCAGCACCCGCAACGCCTGACTATGTAGGCGCTGCAAAAGAGCAAGGCGCGGCAAACGTCGAAACGGCGCGTGTTCAATCCAAGCTGAACAATCCCAACACATACACGCCTTATGGTACGCAATTGGTGTCTTATGAAGGCGATCAACCAACCATTACGCAAACGCTAAATCCCGAAGCCCAAAAAACATTAGAAGAACAGCAAAAAGTCCAATATCAGCTTGCATCACTTGGAGGCAAAAGCGCTGATCTTGCAAGCAATGTCCTTGACAAGTCTTTTAATTTTGGCGGCCCAAGTGTTCAAACCTCACTAGATTTAAGCAACATTGCCAAGATGCCGGTTAACGCCGGAACAACAGCGCAAGAAGCCATCATGTCGCGCCTAGAGCCATCATTGGCAAAGCAACGTACATCCACCGAAACCAACTTGATAAACCAAGGCTTGCGGCCTGGCACAGAGGCTTACGACAACGCCATTCATCTATTGGGACAGCAGGAAAACGATGCCCGCACACAAGCGGCATTGCAAGGCATCAATGTGGACATAGGTGCAAATGCTCAAGGTTTTAACCAAGCGGAAACCGGCGCAACCTTTGCCAACACCGCACAGCAGCAGGCACTTGCAGAAGCCATCCAGCAGCGTCAAATGCCGCTAAATGAGATCACCGCATTGATGTCCGGTAGTCAGATTCAGAATCCTCAATTTGGCGCTTATCAAGGCACAAATGTGGCTGGCACACCAATTTTTGCAGCTACCCAAGCAAAAGGCCAAGCCGATCAAAATATCTACAACCAGCAAATGGCAGCATCAAACGCAAACACCGCAGGGCTTTACAGTTTGGGCGGTGTAGCGGCTAAAGCTGCATTTGCATAAGGAGATATAAATGGCAGCAGTTAGCTTAATTGATCCTTATTCGCAACAAGCGGAAGAAATTGCGCGGCGGCAACGCATGGCGCAAGCATTGCAAGAATCAGGATCGCAAGTTTTGCAAATGCCCACAACGCCAGGCGTTGCAATCAATCCTTATGCTGGATTGGCAAAAATCTTAGAAGCTGGTCTTGGTTCATATCAAGAGAAAAAAGCGCGGCAAGATTACGCCAAATTGCAAAACGAATACCGCACAAATTACAACACGCAATTTGGCGATTTGGCACGGGCAATTTCTGCGCCTGCACAAGAAGCATTCGCCGGACAAGAAGCCGTGCCAAGCCAAGAAGCCATTCCAGCCAAACCAGCGGTAATGGCTCCTCAAATTGAAAAAAGTTTTGGCGGTTATGGAATGCCGCGAGAAGTTGGGCAATACGAAGTTTCTCCCGCTGTGGCAGGCAAAGAAGCCGTGCCAGGCCAGCCCGCAATTCCTGCGCGTCCCGCCTTGCCCGCTGGCTACATCAGCCCTGAGACATTACAAGGAATTGACATTCCCGAAGTCAAGCAATTGGCAATGGCTAGATATTTGGCACAGTTTGAGCCTAAAGATGTAAAACTTGGCGCTGGAGATGTTTTATATCGTCAACAAGGGCCAAATGGTCAACTTGCACCGGTGGCTACAGCGGCTCCAACTCCACAACGTCCAATTGCTCTTAGCCCAGGTCAAGAATTGCGTGGGCCAACCGGTAATTTGTTAGCTACAGCAGCAGCAAAATCTGAATCAACAACTCCGCATTGGGAAGCAACAACGCAAAATGTTGATGGAAAACCTGTGGCTGGTTGGATCAACTTAAATGCCACAGACAAAGCAGCCTCTTTTGTTGCTGGCGCAAAACCAGCCGAAGCAAAAGCAGCTACGCCGCATTGGGTTGAAGGTCAAAAAGATGTTAATGGCACAACGCAATTTGGTTGGTATGACTTGAATTCTGCGGATAAAGATGCATCGTTTAAGGCCGGTGCAAAACCTCCCGTTGGAGAAAAATCCAATTGGAAAGAAGTCACTCGAGGCAACCAAGTGTTTTATGAAGACTTCAATATTGCCGATCCTACAAAACGTCAAGCTGCTGCAATTGCAAAAGAAGCCGTTAAAACGTCGCCGCATTACAACGAAATTGAACAAGGTGGAAATGTTGTCATTGTTGACATGAGTTTGCCACCAAGCGAGCGTTTGGCTAATGCTCAAATCAAAGGGCCAATTCGCAACAACCTTGAAAAAATCACCACGACTGATGCAAGCGGGCGTGAAGTTTCTCGGTATGTGGATAAGGGTACGCTTGCCACCTTGGGCGACATCCCTGCCCCATACAAAGGTTTTATGTCCGATTTGGCAGAAGCCGGTCAATTGCCTGCAAACTGGCAAAACATTCCACAGATTGCTGGATTGGTGCGTGAAAACCTTATCAACAAAGCTGGCGGCATCACACCAAAAGATTTGGCAAATCTCAAAGTCCGAATTGCAGAAGCAGCGTCCCGCCTTGCGTACGAAGGCGTTCCAGGATTTAATCCAAAAGACCTTACGCCTGCATTGTCAAACTTTACAACTTTGTCAGGCGGTGCGCCAGCATCCGCACCAACGGCTACGCTAAAAATCACTACCCGCGCAGAAATTGCAGATGCCGCAAAACGCGCTGGCAAATCAATTGAAGAAGTAACCCGCGATGCAATCACAAAAGGCTATAAGGTGCAATGATGGCTTTGTACGATGATCTTTATGGTACTCCCGCACCCGCTGCGGTAGCGGCTGCACCAGCAATAGTCCCACAGCCGCGTCCCGTTGCGCCGGTTCAAATGGCAGCGCCTGCTGCTGCGGTAGTGCCCGATCCTTTGGTTGCCGCCATGCAAACAATGAAAGCTGGTGCGGTTGCCCCTGCTGCAATTGCAAGTGCATCATTACCCCGCCAAGCTGGGGAAAGCCCAAGGGCATACGATCAACGCATGGCAATAGCCCGTGCAGAAGCCGATAAATCGGCACGGGAAGCAATTGCGCCTGCTAAAAAACGTGATTTAACGTCCGGCGAAGTGGAAAAAATTACCGGATTGGATAATTCATTGGGCACTCAAATGCGCCTTATGGAAACCTTTAAGCCCGAGTACGCTGGCTATGGGGTCAAATTTGCCGGTGACATTGCCAACACAATTGGAAGCACTTTTGGCGGTGATAAGCAATCGCAAGCTGAATGGTGGGCTTCGCATGAAGCCAATGACAATGTGGCCCGTAATGCATTGTTTGGGGCATCATTGACCGCCGGAGAAAAAGCAGCTTGGGACAAAACATCAATAAACCCTGGAATGAATCCATCAATGGTTGAAAACCGCATGAGAGAACGTGCGGCATTGATTGATGCCAAACGCAAAACAAGCATTGAAAATCTTGGAAAAGCAAATTACAACGTAGAAAATTTCCAAACCGCACCGACTAATTTTGCGCCTGCTGCTGTTGCTGCTCCGCCTGCATCTATGCTGAAAGAAGGCCATATCACGACATTTGCCAATGGACAACAATGGTCGATGCGAAACGGCAAAGCAGAAAGGGTTAAGTAATGGCTGAACCTTGGCAAGTTGTATCTGTAGCGCCTGCACCACCGCCGGAATGGAATGTCGCGTCTGTTGAGCCAATCCCATTTAGCACCATGAAGATGCTGGGCAATGCGCCTGGCAGCTTTTACAAAAACACAATTGGCGGGTTGGTGGAAGCCTTATCTAGCCCCTTACAGACCGCAAAAGGCATTGCTGATGTCGCCGCTGGTGGGTTTTACAACGCCATGCCAGCCGCCGTTCAGCGTGGCATCAACGCCATTGAAGTCAATCCCGAAGCGCAACAGCGTGCTATCCAAACCGCCAATGTGGTTGGTCAAGAATTGGTGAAGCCTTACAGTTCAACCCAAGGTTTTAAGCAAACTGTACAAGAAGACCCATTTCGAATTTTGAGCGATGTCTCAATGCTTGCCGGTGGCGCTGGCGCAGGATTGAAAGCTGGCAACATATTGACCAAAGCATCGGACGTTTTGAATCCGGTAAGCCAAGCTACTTATGCCGCCAGCAAGCTAGGTCAAGGCGCTGAAGTACTTGGCAAAGGCTATTTAGCTGCAAAGTCAGGCGTTGGAACGGAGCCAATCAATCAAGCCATTAAAGCGGGCAAAGAAGGCAATCAAACCTTTTTGGAAAATATGCGAGACAAAGTGCCGTCTTTGCAAGTCTTGGACGATGCCAAAGCAAACTTGGCTCAAATGAATGCCGACAAGATGAAAGAATATCGGTCGGGCATGGTCAACATCAAAAACGACAAGACTGTTCTTGATTTTACCGGCATTGACAATGCGCTAAAAAATGCAGAAAGCATGGCGTATTACAAAGGCAAAATCAAAGATCAAACTGCCGCCAATGTGTTGGAAGACATGAAGAAAAAAGTGGATGATTGGAAAAATTCCAATGCCGCTGATTACCATACGCCGGAAGGCATGGATGCCTTAAAACAAACACTTTGGGAATCTTTTGGCAAATTAGGGCCGGAAGAAAAAACTGCATTTAGTGCTGGAAAACAGGTTTACGATTCGGTCAAATCTGAAATTGGCAGACAAGCGCCAACTTATGCCGAAGTGATGAAGGGCTATAGCGAATCGTCTGATTTGATCAACGAAATTGAACGCACATTGTCATTGGGCAATAAAGCATCTGCCGATACCGCAATGCGTAAGCTGCAATCATTGATGCGAAACAACGTCAACACCAACTATGGGCAAAGGCTGAGTTTGGCGCAAGAATTGTCAAATGCAGGCGGCAAAGACTTGATGCCAGCATTGGCAGGCCAAGCCATGAACAGCCTGACACCTCGCGGATTGCAAGGTGCATCCAATGTTCCAACAGCTTATTTGGCTTATGGCGCTGGTGGCCCAGCTTTGGCGGCTGCTGATGTTTTGTCATCTAGTCCTAGGGTTGTTGGCGAAACTGCCTATAAATATGGTCAGATGGCGGGAGCCTTAAATAAGGGCGCAGAAGCGGTGTCCAGCCGTGTTCCAATGACCGCGCAGCAAGCTAAGATGGCGGCTCTGTTAGCAGGGCAAGCGGGCAACCAACAAAGCGGACTTGATGAATGGCTGCGCCTAAATCAAGAAGCACTAGCACAGCAACAAAGGTGAAACCATGAGTTACAACGGCAGCGGCACATTCCAAATCAACACCTCGGGCCAGCCCGTGGTGACGGGCACGGTCATCAGCAGTTCCGCATTCAATGCGCTGACCGCAGACCTAGCAACCGGCCTGTCCACAGCAATCACAAAGGACGGGCAGACGGCGACCACCGTGCGAATCCCGTTTGCACAGGGCATCAATTCAAGCCTTGCCACAGACACCAGCAGCGGTTCTACAGGCTCAATTTACACCGCTGGCGGGGTAGGTATCACCAAGGGCTTGTTTGTTGGCGGCACGGCTACATTCAGCGCAACACCGGTCTTTTCTGCGCTGACAGCATCTAGCGCGGTGGCAACCGATGCGTCTAAAAATTTGGTCAGCGTTGCAAACACCGGAACGGGCAACAATGTGTTGTCTGCATCTCCAACTTTGACGGGGACAATAGCAGGCGCAAGTTTGTCGTTGAGTTCGTTGACCGCATCTAGTGCAGTTGCAACTGATGCGTCAAAAAATCTAGTTAGCGTCACAAACACGGGCACAGGAAACAACGTCCTTGCAACCAGCCCGACATTGGTCACGCCAGCACTAGGAACGCCTGCAAGTGGCATTTTAACAAACTGCACAGGTTTGCCACAAGCTGGTTTGGCTGCTAATGTTGCGGGAAATGGCCCTGCGTTTAGTGCTTATCCAAGCGCAACAACAAGTTTAGTTCAATATGTAGCAACAAAAATTACCTATGGAACGGAAGAATGGGATACAAATTCAAATTTTGCATCAAGTAGATTTACACCAACCGTTGCAGGATATTATCAAGTAAATGCTTCTACTAGTATGGCTACTGGAGCAGCATCAACATATATATATGTTTATAAAAACGGTGCTGTGTATAAAAGTGGAAATTTAGTTTCTTCTGCCACTTCTTCTTGGACAATTGTTTCTTGTCAAGTGTATTTGAACGGCTCTACAGATTACATTGAAATTTATGTTCAGCAAAACAATGCAACTCAAACTAATGAAACAGCATCAAACAGCAATTATTTTCAAGCAGCGATGATAAGGAGCGCATAACATGACACTCTACGACAAAATAATGGCGCTGTACCCTGCGCTGACTGAGCAAGATTTTATGACCACCATCCAGTTGCAAGATGACTCGGACGGCAAGGGTGCATACATAGCCAAGTGGGAGCATCCAACACTGGCGCGTCCTACTGATGAGCAATTAGCATGAATTGAGGCAAAATAAATGGAATTTCAACCGGTGTTCAACCTTATCGGCGGCGCGGTCTTGGTCGCTGTCGGGTGGTGGTGTAAAGAAATATGGGACTCGGTGAAAGCATTGAAAGCAGACATCAAGGCGATTGAGATTGACTTGCCCAAAAACTATGTTAGCAAAACAGACATCGAAAGCCGGTTTGACAAGATTGACGCAACTTTGGAGCGCATCTTTGACAAGCTAGAAGCAAAAGCCGACAAATGAATGCGCGGCCTTGTCATTTTTTTAATTGCCGCTTTTGTATACGGCGCAACGATCAAACGTGAATGTAGCGTTTCTGAGTTTGTAAACCTTATGTACTCAACCAATGATCCAAAAGAACGTGCAGACAAGGCATGGGAATGGTTGGAAGAATCAGGGCCGGTTTGCAGCAAACAGCAATTGACATTGATTTACGCAAATTTGCCAACCCTTATGGGGTCATCTGACAGCATGAAAATACGGGCAAAAATTGAGCAATTGCATGAAAGGGCAAAGTGATGGACGCTAAAGACCGGTTGATTTATTGGGTGACTATGATGGTGACCGCAACCCTTTGCTCTGTGGTTGTTGTTCTTATTGGTGCGCTAGTCCACGGGCTGTTTGTCAAGGAAGTGGACAACACCAAGATTTTTGAAATCATTGGCCCTGCTTTTCAAACCATTGTCGGTGGACTTATTGGCTGGTTGTCTGGCCTAAAGGTCGGTAGCCACATGGACGAAATCAAAGTAGGAGAAACAAATGGCACTTGATCCCGTATCCGCACTTCTTGACATTGGTGGCAAAGTCATGGATCGGCTGTGGCCTGATCCGGCACAGGCTGCTGCCGCAAAACTAGAACTTTTTAAGCTACAGCAATCCGGCGAATTGGCGATGATTGCGGGCCAGCTTGACATCAACAAGGCAGAGGCAGCAAACCCTAGCGTGTTTGTCTCCGGCTGGCGACCAGGCATTGGCTGGGTGTGCGGTGCAGGCTTTGCCGTCCAGTTTGTCATTGGCCCGTTGGCTGAATGGGGAAGCGCAATCTATGGTCACCCTATCAAATTTCCAAGCATGGACATGGGCACAATGATGCCTTTGCTTTTGGGAATGCTTGGCCTTGGCGGTATGCGTACTGCTGAAAAAATCAACGGGGTTGCCGCCAAATGATCAATTCCCGCAGTTTGGATGACCTAGCCCCGCCCGTTAAACAGCGGGCACAAGCGTTTGTAGATGCTGCCAAGGCCAAGGGCATTGACTTGCTGGTGACCTCTACCTACCGCGACAGCGAAAGCCAAAACGCGCTTTACGCTCAAGGCCGCACAACGCCTGGCAACATTGTCACTCGAGCCAAGGCCGGTGAATCATGGCACAACCACCGTTGCGCTTTGGATGTAGTGCCTTTGGTCAATGGAAAAGCCATATGGGACGATCAGGCCATGTGGAAACAAGTGGGCGAAATTGGCAAATCTTGCGGCTTAGAATGGGCTGGTGATTGGAAGACGTTTAAAGAATACCCGCACTTTCAATATACGGGTGGAATGACTCTTGCCCAACTTCAGCAAGGCGCAAAAATCACTTAGTCAATCATTTTTTTCTTTGATGTCGTAAAACCAATCTTCGCCTGCTGACCACTTGCGTGTGCCATCGACCGTCCAAAAAGTCTGCGCCGCTTGGAAATCAGGGAATTTTGTTTCTGTGGGCACTAACGATTGGTCATACCAAAGACACCGGTTGTTTGGCTGACAAGCAAATTGCCCATTCTCAAGGCGCATGAAATTGAACGATTTGTGTTCTTCGGCTTGTTCAGTAAAGCCGGTGTCAAGGTCTTGCCCATCAGCGCAAAAATCAACGGTGAACAGGTAATGACCATGATGCCATTGCTTGTCTTTGCCAAGGAATTTCACGCCCAAATTACGCAAAGCAATCTTTTCCACTACCGTGAAACGGTAGCCCATGCAATCCCATAGCTGCAAGAAATCGATGGGCAAATCACCGTGGTCTGTTTTCCACACATAAGCGTGGATTGGCAGCTTGTCGTACAACGCACCGTAAGCTGGCAACAGCGATTCAATGCGAAACACTTGCCCGCGCAAGGCTTTGATGCTGACCCAAATCGCTGGCTCCAATTCGCCGTGGCCTTTGGTGAAATTGTGCAAAAACTCACGCCGCACAAAACATTTCAATGGAGGCAGCGCCGCAACGATGTAACTCATGTGTTTTTCTCCTTACATGAAACACTCACGATGCGACCGCACCAACGGCAATCTTTATGGTATTTACCGTTATAAACCCATGCTTTTCTTGGTAACGGATGCCCAATTTTTCCGCACAGCCACCATCTAAACTTAGCCCACCATGTTTCACCCATTGTTTTTTTCCTTGAGTTTGGCTTCAATCTGTTGCAGCCATTTTTTGCATTGGTCTTGGCTTAACCAGTTTGGACAATTTAAGTACATCTCCTCATCTGTCAGCCCTACCCACGGGCGCTTTGGTGGGGTGGTAAAGAGAGCGGTAGCGTTTTCAAATGGCTTCTCTGTATGCGCTTGCAATCCATATCCAAGCCAGTAATCGGGTTCCTGCGCTGGCTGTGCCAAGGCTGCTTTAGTTTGCTGCAAAAGTGAATTGACTTCTGCGAACAACTCATTCCGAATCATTGACGACATTACGACTTTGCCGTCTTTTACAAACGTATGCAGTATTTTTTCTAGCCCATTAACAGCCAGCTTCAATGCTTCACGCTCAGGCTCCTGCAACTTGTCCGCAGCCGCGCTACGTTTTGAATCAAATCCGGTCATAGCATTCCACCTTTCAATGTGATGCAAGTACCCTCAATCAGCGTGACCATGCTGCCGCCTTTGAGCGCCATCTTTTGCAAATTTTCTTTTTGTGCGTCTACCGCAGCGCGGCATTGTTTTTCGGATTTGTACCAATTTTCCGCTTGCATAAACTCGCAGTTTCCATTCATACAAACAAAAAGCACAGGAATAAAAATAATTTGAATCATGCTATCAATCCCCACAAAACTGCGCCAACGGTGCATACAAACAAAAGGAAAAACCCCACGGCAAGGACTGTCTTTACCATGTCAATGAAGAAGTCGCCGCCACCGGAATCATTGTCTTCGTTCATTTGCAATGCTCTGTGAAGATTGCCATTGCGTTTTTGCATGGCGGGCAATAGGTTGCGTATCCAATCCAAAAAAACACAACCGTGACGGTACAACTAAAGCCAATCAAGGCCAATGTGGTTTCAATCAATCTCATAACAATGACCTCTGTTGTGGTTGAAATGCCCATTCACGTTCCAGCCGGTTTGACAATGATTTGACCAATTGGCCCGTTTGTTTGATCAGCCCCTGGCGCTCCAATTCGGGTAACCGGCGGCTGATCTGATTCTTGTCCAGCTTGGACAGCAGCATGATGCCGTCCTTGCCAAGTGCCCCGTATTTTTGCAAGCAATCAACAATGATGATGGCGTGATCTTTAGCAAGGCCATTGGCCTGTGCTGCCGCCATGTAACTTGTCACCGGATCGGTGTTTCTAGAAAGGAATGTCATCTTCATTCTCCTTTGGCAAACCTTGATACTTGTCCTCGCGTGGGCGTGGCTCATTGATAAACGCCCAACCGTCCCAACCACCTTCTTTCAGCGGAATCACATCCAGTTTGAGCATTTCGCCTTTTTGCGTTTGGATGATTGACCCAATTCGTTGATAGCGGTTCTTTTGTTGACCATCGGCATTGGTGTAGCTTCCAACGATACAAGTAATTTCCATTTTGATTTTTGACATGATTACCCTTTAAGTGATTCGGCGTGTTTTTTAATGCTGCTGCGGGTTTTGCTGTCAAGCATTCCCCACAAAGCGGTTTTTTCTTCCACATCTGTGATGCCCAAATATTCTTCAAACGCACCGATTAAGTCATTGGCGCTCATGCGCTCATCAATGGATGCTGCAACATCTGCCACAACTGCCATGCGGGTGGGCGGCACAAGATCAGTTTTGGTCGCTGACACTTTTGGAGCCGGTGTTTTAGATGCCGCATTGCCATCATCATCTTCCGGCGCAATTCCAGCCGCCGCCATGAGGCTGTAGCGCCTGGCATAAGTCAATGCGCTGCCATAGCCCTGCGCGTCCTGTTTGCTGGCAGGAACGTGCAGCTTGCCGCATTCCATCATTTCGCCTGATTCATGCACAAACACCGTTTCCACGGTAACGCCGGTGCTGTCCTCAGATGTGCGCTGGATAAGGGCTATTCCTGCGGCATTTAAGGCATCTACAACGGCCTCAATGCAACCGGCAAGATCAACGTACTTAGACCGGAAATGCGGGTTTGTGGACGTTTTTAACGCCGGTGCAAACCCGCGCTGGGCGCGTACCAAAGCTGATGCAATATTTTTCATAAATCACCCCTTTCGATAGTTAAGAAAAACCAACATTAAAGCCCACCAACTTGAGCCTGTTACCCAAACAAGAAAACATATGGCAGCGAGCAATGCTATGTTTTCTAAAAGAGCCCAACCGTAATTAGTCATAAGTCACCACCAAAATCAATTCCACAATATTCACAATAAAAGTGCCAGCAAATGCCAACTTCGCCTTTGACTTTCTGCCCACAGTCTCGCCCGCATTCGGGGCATTCGTATTCTTCCAATTCACGGTCAGGTTTTACATGGTCGTCCATTTTTATGTTCCTAATTTTTTGCATCAGTAATATCGTGGGCCGCAAGTGACATCAACAATGGTTTCGGCGGTGTAACCATTGATCTTGCGCTTACCAAACACCGTGATTGCCCGCAATCCGGATGTCTCACATTGTTTGACAGCATCAATAACCTCAGACCGGCCCATTGATTGGATTTTCTTATCCATCACCAATTGCTGCTCGGTCATGGGCGGTTCGCTGGCGCAGCTTACCAGCGCAAGGCATAGTAGATATTTCATGCGCGTTCTCCCATCAGCATCTGTTCAATGTTGCCGATCTCTTCCACAGCAAATTCAATTTCTTTACACAGATGCCGCACTTGCGCCCGCAAGCATCCAACTTCGTAGGCCAACCGATCGCAGCGGTCGGTGCTGTAAGCATTGGCGCGATCTTCACAATCTTTGATGATTTCAGCGGATTTCATTTTTGGAGCCTTTCGTTGATGTATTGGCGTAAGTAATTGCGTGTTGCTGGGTTGAGGTAGTCAATCCATTCCAAGCCCTCGTAGATCACAGAGCAAATCACAAGGGAATCGGTATCGGTGTTCCATTCGTATTCAACAAGCAGCTTGGCAAATTCGCCGTTGCCCATCCTGTCCCATTCAACTTCATGTGTACTGTTAACGATTGCCATTTAGTTCTCCAATGTTTTGTCTAATTGCTCTTCCAAATGCTTAATCAAGTCTTTGCCCAAAATGTCAAAGAACTCAACGCCGTTATGCGTGATTGACCAAATGCTGACCCATTCTTTTCTAGGGTCATCACATTTGATAACGTCATAGGCGATTTCAAACTCTGCGCCTTCATATGTGTATTTGGTTAAGGTCATACGCCGCCCCCGACAAAGTAGCCAATGGTGTAGCTGATGATTGCAATGGATGCCGTTGTAATGATGTTGTCCCAGGTTTCTTTTGTCATTTGACTTTCCTTAAAAGACCGCTGCAATGTGTGCGGGTTGAGGCAAGTATAAGCTAGCTTACACACATTAAGCCAACTTACATTGCGAAATGCGTTAGGGCAAACCCTATGTTTGATGCCCATAAGACAGCTTACAATCGCAAGATGACCAAACAGGAACTTATCGACAAAGCAGGCTCACGCAAGGCGCTGGCTGAGTTGCTAGGCATTAGCCTGGCAGCTATCAGCCAATGGACGGTTGTGCCCAAGGCGCGGCTGTGGCAGGCTAAAGATTTGCGCCCTGAGTGGTTTTGATTTAGGATTTGGGCACGGCTACCTTTAGCGGGGGAAAAGGCGATTCGTTACCGCCCTGCCGATGTTCTTTTAAGTAACGCAAACCGATAACGTAAGGTTAAAAATGCACTATTATCAATTTAACATTGGTGACTACGTCAGCCACACAAGGCATCTTTCCCCCATTGAAGACATTGCATATCGGCGATTGCTGGATGCCTACTATCTAAGTGAACGCCCGTTGAACAGCGGTGTGGCGGTCGTTGCACGGCAAATAGGATTGCGCGACTATGAGCAAGAAGTCGCCATTGTTCTTGATGAGTTTTTTAAGCTGACCGATGAGGGCTGGATCAACAGCCGTGCGGACAAGGAAATTGCTCATTTTCATAGCAAAATTGAACAAGCGTCAAAGGCGGGTAAAGCATCTGCTGAACGCCGGAGCAACGCCCGTTCAACGGACGTTCAACCAACCAATAACCAAGAACCAATAACCAATAACCATAAACCAAAGAATACAAATACAGTCGCCCCGCCTCACGGCGTGACGGTTGGTGTTTGGCAGGATTGGTTGAAATTGAGAAAATCAAAAAAGGCTGCGGTCACGCAAACCGCCTTAGACGGCATACAGCGCGAAGCGGACAAAGCAGGGGTCAGCTTACAGACAGTCCTTGAAACGTGCTGTGAACGGGGCTGGACGGGCTTTAAGGCCGAATGGATGCAGTCTCATGCCTATCAAGACAAGAACATGGGCGCAGCCAGGGCCATCTTTGGTGACGAAAGGAACTTCAATGTCCTCAAAATTACCTGACGGCTGGATTCAGCGGCTGTTTGCGGCATTGCAAGGCAATTACGGCACTCGGTTTATGAATCAATGGAAAACTGGACAGACGCTGCCGGACGGGTCTGATGCCGGTGTGGTCAACGCCATGAATCATTGGAGTGAAAAAATGGCGGGATTTAGCGCGGCTACGATTAAGCGGGCGCTGGAGAACTTGCCGGAAGACCCGCCTACGTTGCCACAATGGATCAATTTGCTGCGCCGCAGCTATGTTGAGCCGCCTTTTTTGCAGTTGGGGAATGAATTGACCGCCGAACAGCGGGCAAAGAACAAGGCAAGAATTGCTGAACTGATTGCAAAGGTGAAAAAATGAAATTTCTATCAGTTTGCAGTGGGATTGAGGCGGCAAGTGTCGCCTGGCATCCATTAGGATGGGAATCGGTAGCGTATTCGGAGATTGAACCGTTCCCTTGCAAGGTGCTACAGCACCACTATCCAGACGTGCCCAACTTGGGCGATATGACCAAATTTAAGGAGTGGCCTGATGCAGATGTCGATGTTTTCGTTGGAGGAACACCATGCCAATCTTTTTCAGTCGCAGGACTCAGAAAAGGATTGGATGACCCTCGTGGCAACCTCATGCTTACCTATCTTGCCATTGCTAAACGATATCGCCCCAACTGGTTGGTCTGGGAGAACGTCCCCGGCGTTTTGTCCTCCGCTGATGGACGGGACTTTGGTTCCTTCCTCGGAGGGTTGGCAATCCTCGGGTATGGGTTCGCATACAGGGTGCTTGACGCTCAATATTTCGGAGTGGCACAGCGACGCAAACGTGTGTTCGTTGTCGGATACCTTGGAGACTGGCGACCTGCCGCAGCGGTACTTTTTGAGCGCCATAGCTTGTCGGGGCATCCTGCGCCGAGCCGAGAAAAGGGGAAAGAAGTTGCCGGAACAATTGCAGCACGCTTTGGAAGTAGCGTGGACATGACTCAGACATTGCAAGCCAAGAATCCAATGGCGGTGGCACAACCTGTTTATGAGTTGCATAGTCAAGATAGCAGAGTGCGTGAATTGGGAGATGTCTGCTCTACTGTTTCAGCCACATATGGCGCTGGCGGTGGTAATGTGCCAATTACATTGATGCAAGCAATGGCAGTACGCCGTCTAACTCCCGTGGAGTGTGAGCGCTTGCAAGGGTTCCCTGACAGGTACACCGACATCCAGCCCAAGGGCAAGGCAACCCCTGACGGGCCAAGGTACAAGGCGCTAGGAAACTCAATGGCTGTGCCTGTGATGGCATGGATTGGCAAAAGAATTCAAGCGGTTGATGCTTTGCTATGAGACACGCTGCAAGGGTTGACGCAAACCAACAGGCCATTGTTGCCGCGCTGCGGGATGCTGGCGCTTATGTGTGGATCATTGGTTTGCCGGTTGACCTACTAATTGGATACAAAGGGCACACTTTCTTGATGGAGATCAAAACCACCTCTAAAAAGCGTTTAACGGGCCTACAAGCCGACTTTTTCCAAAATTGGGCCGGTGGTACGTTATGCAGGGTTGACAGCCCACAGGCGGCTTTAGACATGATTAGAGGCTTAGATGAGAAGCCTTGAACAAAACCGCATGATGTGGGCAAACTTGGAAGACATTGCCCAACAAGTGGTGTGGTACGGTGTTAAGCTGACAAAAGACGAATGGAAAGATGTTTTGACCGCCGCGCTTAAAAAACAAAAAGTAGTGCCTGGCATTGAAGGCGGCTTTGTCGTGATTGGTGCGCGTACTAGCAAGATGACCGTGCCGGAAATGACCGAACTAATAGAGTTATCCACAGCCTTTGGCACACAACAGGGCGTGAAATTCCGCGCTTTTGTAGACGAATGAAATGCCCTAAATGTGGCGCATGGACTGTGGTCAAAGAAACCCGCGCAGATGAAAACAATAGCCGCCGCCGCCGGATTGAATGCGCCAATATGCACCGATTCACAACCTTGGAGACTGTAATTGCTACAAAAACACAACTACGTCAGAAGCAAAAAGTTGCTGAAGCTAGTGGCAAGCCTTGATTGCCAATGCTGCGGATCAGGCCAAATGGTGCAGGCCGCACATACAAATTGGGGCGGCGGCAAGGGTCGGGGCATCAAGGCAGACGATAATTTGGTGGCTGCGCTGTGCCTACATTGCCATTTTGAGATTGACCAAGGGCCAAATTTGGACAAGAATGAGCGCCAGCAGCTATGGAATCAGGCGCACCAAAAAACGGTGGATGCATTGACTAGCGCGGGCCGATGGCCTAAAGACGTTCCATTGCCTTACAATTAAGAGGTCAACACGCATGGGGATTGACTCTAAGGATTCTTGGGGTAGCGCACAGTCTCCAGCCGTGTTGGTAATCCTGCGAAAGCGGCGCGACGCTGGTGGACGTGTTCCACCTTTAAGTGCGTAGGCAAGTGCCAACAACTTTAAAGGATTGCCATGAAAAACAATGTCGCGGACTTTATTTCGACCATGCTGCACAGCGGCACGGTGACGCATTTCATGCATTTGGCAACCGATTCTTATGCAACGCACAAGGCATTGGGCAAGTATTACCCCGAAATCATTGAGTTGACCGATGATTTTGCTGAGGCTTACGCTGGATGCTACGAAAAAATCAAGGATTACCCCGAAAACTTTCACAACGCCAAAGACCCGCAAAAGTACATGGCAAGCCTAAAAACTTACATCGAAAAAAATCGGGTGGCATTACCGGAAGAATCCCAACTGCAAAACATCGTGGACGAAATTGCCGCTTTGGTTGACGCTACGATTTACCGTTTAACCCTCAAATGATCCGCATATTTGCAGGATACGACCCTCGGGAAGCCGTGGGCTACCATGTATTCTGCCAATCGGTCATAGAGCGCACCAAGGGGCTGGTCAGTATCACGCCCTTATCCGGCAAGCAGCGGGATGGCACAAACGCATTCACTTATCAGCGGTTTCTAGTCCCATTTCTGTGCGGATACCAAGGCAAAGCCATATTCTTAGATGGCAGCGATATGCTGATGCTGGCAGACATTGAAGACCTTGAAAGCCTGTTTGACCCGCGCTATGCCGTCCAGGTGGTCAAGCATGACTATCAGACCAAACACCCGAGGAAGTACATTGGCACACCGATGGAAGCCCGAAATGGCGACTATCCGAGAAAAAACTGGTCAAGCGTGGTGTTGTGGAACTGCGAACATAACCGCAACAGGGTGCTGACACCGGAATTCATTGAGGAAAGCACAGGTGAGGAATTGCACCGATTCCAATGGTTGCCCGACTCATTGATTGGCGACTTGCCAAGGGAATGGAACGTGCTGGTAGGCGAACACGACCATTTGCGGACAAAGATTGCCCACTACACGCTAGGCATACCCGAATTTGACCATTACGCTGATTGCGACTACAGTAAACCTTGGTTCAACACAAAGAGCCGGATGCTAAACGGCTTGATTCACATGAAGGACGCATATGCCGAGCACTAGCAGCAAACAAGCCAAATTCATGGCAGCAGCCGCCCACAACCCTAAATTTGCAAAAATGGCAGGCATTCCGGTAAAGGTAGCCAAGGAATTCAACAAGGCTGACCAAGCCAAAAAAGCGCCGCCGAAGAAGAAATAATGGCTGACTATCGACAATTGGCTGGTGCGCTGACAAATAGCGACACGATACAAGCTACACCGAGAAATCCGGTGTTGGGCGGTGTTGCCGACTTGTTGGGCATGGCTTACAAGCTGCCTGAGATGCCCCGCATGGGCGTGCCTGGCATTGATTTTTTGGCGGCAAATCGCAAAAAAGTGATGGATTTGCTTGGAATGGGCGATGTCCAAAAGACCGCCGATGCTTTGTCTTACGGCAATGCAGTCGGAACAGGCTCGGGCATGACCTACCGCCCAAAGGACGAAACCATTGGTGCTGCGCTGGCAATTGCACCATTTGCTGGCAAAGCAATTCGCGCCACAGAAGGATTGCCGGTGGGCGCAAGCATCAAAGATGTTTCATACCGTGGTCAAGGGCATTTGGCTCCGAATGCAGACACTTATGGCGCAACACTTGATGATTTGACAAAAATCATGCCGGATGATGTTTATTCGGCGCAAGGCAAACAATTGTATGGAATTGGCGATAGGCTAATTGATTCTGAATGGCGCATTGCAGCTTTGAAAGCTAGAGGAAAACCGGATGCTGAAATTGAAATATTTAGAGCAGTTCCCAAAGGTGTAAACGACATCAATAGCGGAGATTGGGTTTCTACAAGTAAAGCATACGCAAAACAGCATGGCGAAAGCACATTGAATGGCGAATACAACGTTGTTAGCAAAAAAGTAAAAGCTAACACTTTGTCAACTGAAGGCTATCCATACGAATATGGATACAATGAAAAAAAGCCATAAAGAATGAGTTTTATATGACTTCAGAATCTAAAGTAGGCAAGACTAGAAAGAAAACGGGTGGTCGCACGGGTGGAACGCCCAACAAGGCCACGCAACAGGCGCGTGAAGCCATTGCGATGTTTGTTGATGGTAATGCCCATAGACTGACCGAATGGCTTGATACGGTCGCTAATGGCGATCCTAAACATGAGATCAAGCCCAATCCGGCAAAAGCGTTTGAGTTGTTCCAATCGGTGGTGGAATACCATGTGCCTAAGCTGGCAAGGACTGAAGTCACAGGCGCTGATCAAGGGCCGGTGGAAATGATAGTGACATGGGCAAACGGGAAATAATCCTGCCGTATAGCCCAAGGGACGCATTTATGCCGTTCCACAACCGCACGACCCGCTGGTCATGTTTGGTTGCCCACCGAAGGGCCGGTAAGACCGTGGCGGCAATCAACGATGTAATCAAGCGGGCGATAACAGAAGGCAACCACAGCGCCCAATATGCTTACATTGCCCCGTTCCGCAGCCAGGCCAAGCGGGTAGCATGGGACTACCTCAAGTATTACGCCGCACCAATCACCAGCACAAGCAATGAATCCGACCTAATGGTGGAACTGATCAATGGCGCAAAGATCATGTTGTTTGGCGGCGACAACGCTGACAGTATGCGCGGAATGGGTTTCAATGGTGTCTATCTTGACGAATACGGCGACTTTCGGCCTAGCGTTTGGGGAAATGTGATTCGGCCTACGCTGTCTGACCGGCTGGGTTGGGCGGTCTTTGGCGGCACGCCCAAAGGTAAAAACCAATTCCACGACATTTACAAGGTCAGCCAAGGCACACCGGATTGGTTTCTGTTGCGCTTACCGGCATCTGTAAGCAAAATCCTGCCTGATTCCGAACTAGAGGCGGCACGGGCGCAATTGAGCCAAGATCAATTTGATCAAGAATACGAATGCAGCTTTGATGCGGCAATCATGGGCGCGTATTACGGGCAAGAAATGCGTTTGGCGCAGGACGAAGGCCGGATTAGGGAATTGCCATTCGATGTCGATGCGCCGGTCTATACCGCATGGGACTTAGGTTATCGAGACGATACCGCCATTTGGTTCTATCAAGTTATCCGAGGCGAGATCAGGGTCATGGATTACTACGCCGTAAGCGGCGCAGGCATTGAGGACATAGCCCAAGTGGTGATCGACAAGGGCTATCGGTACACCAAACACTATCTACCGCATGACGCACGGGCAAAGACGCTGGCATCGGGCGGCAAATCCATTGTGGAACAGCTTGCGGCACACCTTGGCGGCATGAGTAAGCTGGCAATCGTGCCTGAGATTGGCATCCAAGATGGCATCCAAGCGGTCAGGATGGTGCTGCCAAAGTGCTATTTCGACCCAAGCTGTGAGGAAGGGCTAGAGGCGCTGCGCCAATATCAACGGGAATACGACGAGGACAAGAAGGCATTTCGACAAAATCCCCGCCATGATTGGTGCTCACACCCAGCGGATGCCTTTAGAATGCTTGCAGTCGCCTACCGGCAAGAGGCAAGAGATCAAACGCCGCCTAAGGGCAAGACCCTGCAAACCATCACATTGGATGAGTTGTGGGAATATGACACGCATCAACATCGTGGAGAACGTATATGAGCCAGCCAGTAGCAGAAGTCGGTGGGTACAAGAACATCACAGCAACCGGCGCAGTCAGCACCGGCCCTTGCCAATTGATTGGCTTTTACGTCAACAGCACAACCATCGGCACTTTGGTGCTACGCAATGGCGGCGCAAGCGGCGAAGTAATGTCGGGCACGATTACACCCGCCATCGGGTTTCACCGATTTCCTGCCAACGTGGGCGTAAGTCTCTATGCCACGATTGGTGGCAGCGCATTGGACGTAACATTCTTCTTTGCTGCGGGTAGCTGATGGCTTATCAAGAAATGGGTGCATATGAGGGCGATAACCCTGGCCCGTATTGGCACGACCAAATAGAGGCCGCACAAAAGGTCTTTGACAAGTGGGAAAAGCGCGGGCATAAGATTGTCAAGCGTTATCGGGACGAGCGCGATGCGGTAGAAATGCCCCGTGTGCGCTACAACATCCTGTGGTCAAACATTCAAGTGCTGTTTCCTGCGCTGTATGGCAGGCAAGCCAAACCCGAAGTTTCCCGCCGTTACATGGATCAAGACCCCGTTGGTCGGCTGGCATCCACAATGCTGGAACGGGTCATGGAGTACGAAACCATTCAATTTGGCGACTTTGACCAAGCCATGCGCGGCGCGGTGGAAGATCGATTGCTGCCTGGTCGCGGTACGGCGTGGATTCGCTATGAGCCGGTAATCGTTAACGAACAGCCCGAAGTAAGCGAAGGCGCTGTAGAAGTAGAAGAGCCAGGCGAGGCTCAGATTTACAACACGCAAGAAGAACCAACCGAGCGCATTGATGCGGCGCATAGCCCCATCGATTACGTTTATTGGACAGACTTCTTGCATAGCCCAGCGCGCACATGGGACGAAGTATGGTGGGTTTCCCGTGCCGTCTACATGACTAAAGACGAAGGCATGGAGCGTTTTGGCGATGTCTTTGCAAACGTGGGCCTAGACAGCAGCAACACGGACATGGATGCCAAAAATCCAATGACCGCCAAGAACACTTATGACAAAAAAGCCAAGGTGTTTGAGATTTGGAACAAGCGCACCGGCAAGGTTTGCTGGATTGCCAAAGGTTATCCACAGGCGTTAGATGAGCGTGATGACCCGCTGGAACTGGAAGAATTCTTCCCTTGCCCGCGCCCATTGATGGCAACCACCACCACAGGGACAATGATCCCCGTGCCGGACTATGCTGAGTACGAAGACCAAGCGCAAGAACTGGACAACCTGACCCAGCGCATCTACTTGCTGACCAAAGCCTGCAAAGCTGTCGGCGTGTTCAATGCCGAATTCAAGGAATTGGGCCGGTTATTCACCGAAGGCGTGGACAACAAGCTATTCCCTGTGACCGCATGGGCGGCAATGAGCGAAAAGGGCGGCTTGAAGGGCGCTATCGACATGATGGACACCTCGACCATCATTGTCACCTTGCGGGAACTGTATTCAGCACGGGAACAAGTCAAGCAGGCCATCTACGAGATCATGGGCATCTCGGACATCCTGCGCGGCGCATCCAAAGCCCAAGAAACCCTTGGCGCACAGCAGCTAAAGGCGAACTTTGGCAGCTTGCGAATGCGGAGCAGCCAAGGCGATGTGGCGCGGTTTGCGTCTGACATCTTCAAGCTGAAAGCGCAAGTAATCTGCAAGTTTTACCCGCCCGAACTGATTGTGCAAATGTCCGGCGTGATGGACACACCCGATGGGCAAAACCCGCAATTGCTGCAAGCCGCCGTGCAGATGCTGTCCAACAGCACCATCCGCGACTTTCACATTGCGGTTGAGGCCGATAGCTTGGCGCAAATTGATGAACAAGCAGAGAAACAAGGCGCACAAGAGGCCATCCAAGCTATTGGGGTGTTCTTGCGTGAGGCAATCCCCATGATTAGCCAAGCGCCCGAAACTTTGCCAATGGCATCCGAGATGCTGCTGTTCTTGGTGCGCCGGTTCCGCGCCGGTCGCGGGCTAGAAAGCGCAGTCGAACGCGCCATGAAATCCTTGGAAGAAAAGGCGGCAATGGCTAAACAGCAGCAGCCTGGCCCATCACCGGAAATGCTGCAATTGCAAGCTGACCAGCAAGCAGAGCAGATGAAGATGCAAGCGCAAGCGCAGACTGAACAAATGAAACTGCAAGCGCAGGCTCAGATTGAGCAAGGCAAGGCACAACTTGAAATGCAGATTCAGCAAGCCAAGATGCAAGCCGAAATGCAATTGGCGCAAATGAAGGCTGATTTTGAGACTGCCAAGCAAAATAACGAATTGCAGATAAAGGCCCGTGAAATGGCCGGTAAGGAAGAATATGAGCGATGGAAAGCCGAACTGGATGCAGCGACCAAAATCATGGTGGCACGCATTGGTAGCAACCCTGGAGTCGACCTACCGGTCGTTGAAGCAGCGGCTGCACAAATAACCAATGAACTAGGCGCACCAATCATGCAAGCAATGGACAAAATGGCTTTGATGCATGACCAAATGGCAAATATGCATGGTGAAACCATGCAGAACATTGGCGCTGCTATGCAAAAGCTGAACGCACCCAAGCGCGTCATTCGCGGCCCTGATGGGCTCGTGGTCGGCGTGGAGGCCGTCCAATGAGCCTTGTCCTCGCGGATCGGGTCAGACAGACATCCACGACAACGGGATCGGGCACATTCACGTTAGACGGATCGGTCACCGGCTTTCAGTCATTCAGCGCGATAGGCGATGGAAATACGACCTATTACACAATCACGATTGATTCCCAATGGGAAGTTGGCATTGGGACGTATTCAGCAGGCACATTGACCCGCGATACGGTAATTTCGTCTAGCACCGGCAGCAAGATTGTTTTTGGCGCAGGAACAAAAGATGTGTTTGTGTCCTATCCCGCCGGAAAATCAGTAAATCAAGACGCAAATAACCGTGTTTTGATACCTTACACATCAGGCGTTACCAATGTTGGTTCCTTGAATGTAGGAGATGCAACATCACACACCGATTCTGGCGTAATTGCAGGATTTACCGCAAGTGAGCCGCTTTATTTGTACACCAGCCTACAAAACACAAGCAGCGCCAACACATCGTATGCAAGCTATGCGGTCAACGATGGCGGGCACACGGCATATGCTGAATTGGGAATAAACAATTCAAACTATAGCTATTCGGCTGCGGGTTACCCCAACAACGGCTTTTCAACCCCGTTGGCAAGTTTTGTGGAATCGTATGGTGGCCCGTTGGTTTTGGGTAGCTGGGACAATCAAAAAATCAGTTTTATCACTTATGGCGCTGTCAACACGACAGACGCAATGACCATAAACACCAATGGATCGGTTGCATTCAATGGTCAAGTTGGAACTGCCGGTCAGGTCTTGCAAAGCAATGCAACTAGCGCACCAACTTGGGTAACACCCGCTGCCAAATGGGGTGATTGATGTTTGGCTTTTCAGCCTTTGCCGCACTCCCGTTTAGCACTCTTGCGGCAAATGCGCCGCCGCCAATAGTTGAAATTCCGCTTGGCGGGCATTTTGGATTTGATGAGAAAAAGCGCGGAGAACAATGGGATGCTGACCGGCGGGCTGAAGGACAGCGCAAGCTAAAGTTGCGCGAAGCCTTGTTTGGCTTGCCGCCAGCCGAACGTGAAGAAATAACCAGCGCACCAATTCAGGCCATAGAAATTGCCGCCCGTGACCCGATTGACTATGCCGCCATGATGGAAAAAGTAAGGCAGCTTGAATTTCGGATAAGATTGCGGCGTGATGACGAAGAAATCGCACAACTACTGGAAATGCTATGAAAGAAACATGGGTTTTCCCGTCTGACGGCTCCGAGCCGTATGAGAAGAGCAAAGGGTCGCCCGCCGACCGCATGATGGTGTATGGCGACATTGAGCCTTTTCGGTCGCCTGATGGCAAAATGATCATGGGCCGTTCCCAATGGCGCGAACACTTGAAGGCAACCGACACCATTGAGATGGGCCATTCGGATGTCAAATATGCTCAAAAAGAGTGGCAAAAGAAAAAAGAGGCACACACCGCCCGCTTGCGTGGACAAGTGGCACGGGTGCAAGAATTTGACCGTCCAGGCGCACCCATTGCGCCGGTGCAGCGCAGCAACTTGAACGTGGAGATGGCAAATCGGCTGCACAACCGACCGCCGCCTGAGCGCAAGGAAATGATCAAAATGACCCTCGACCAAATGAAAAGGATGAAATGATGGAAAACGAAGTTGTCGCACCCGACACGACCGAATTAGTTTCAACACCCGAAACGTCCACGCCTGCGCCAGCCGAGCCACCAAGCCGTGCCGATACGATCCGCGAGGCATTGGCAAAAACATCATCTGATTCTGCAAACCAAGGCAAAAGCCCAAGCCAACCCCGTGAAAAGGGCAAATTTGCACCAAAATTCCCAACCGGCGAATCTCAAGCGCCCAATACGCCCGAAAAACAACGGGTGGATATGCCCAAATCCCTGCGGTTGGAACTGAAAGACCATTGGGAAAAAGCCCCGCAAGAACTTCAGCAAGCCTTTGCCCAACGCGATGCCGATTACGAAAAAGGCATCAGCCAATACAAATCACGGGATGCCGAAGCACGGGCCATCACCGAGCAATTTGCCCCATATGAGTGGATTCTGCGGAACGAAAACACCACGCCAGCGCAGGCAATTGCTCCCCTTTTGCAGACTGCGGCCTTGCTGCGGACGGGTACACCGGCGCAAAAGAGCCAGGCCGTAGCCCACATGATTCAACAGTTTCAGATTCCAATTGACCAAGTTTCTGCACATTTGGGCGGGACTGCACCAATTCAGCAAGATTCGCATTACAATGAACTCGCGCAACAAGTACAGCAACTGACGCAACACATAACGCAGCAGCAGTACCAAGCGCAGAAATCGAATGAAAACAGGGCACTCTCTGTTATCCAGCAGTTTGCGAGCGACCCCGCAAATATGCACTTTGAGGCAGTCTCCGACCGGATGTTGCAGCTTCTCCAAGCGCCACAGGTTTTAGGTGACACAAGTCAGATGTCCGAACGCGAGAAATTGCAATTGGCATATGACACGGCAGTTAGGCTCGATCCGCAATTAGCGCAAACTTTGTATGCTCAACAGCAACAACAAGCGCAGGCGACAGCCCAAGTGCAAAGAGCGAGAACAGCGGCGGTAAGTGTGCGCGGCGCACCTGGTGGCAGCGCAAACCCCGTCATTAATCAATCGGATCGAAGGGCCGTGATAGCCAATGCGCTACGGTCTTTCGGTTAACTAGGAGTTAGTCATGGCATTCGCAAATGCAAACTACTCGGACGTTTTGGCAACGACCATTGAATCGCGTTCCGGCACAGTCGCCGATAACGTGACCAAAAACAATGCTTTGCTGACCCGTCTGCGTGAAAAAGGACGGTACAAGCCGTTCACCGGCGGTTCGACCATTCTGCAAGAATTGTCGTTCCAAGCAAACTCAACCGCAATGTACTACTCGGGCGCTGAAGTCTTGGACATCAGCCCTGCGGACGTTATCAGCGCGGCTCAGTTCCCCATCAAGCAGGCCGCAGTCGCTGTGACCATCAATGGCTTGGAAATGCTCCAAAACAGCGGCGAAGAACAGATTATTGACCTGTTTGACGCACGTTTGGACGTTGCCGAGGCATCGATTGAGAACTTGATTTCGACCGGTATTTATTCGGACGGCACAGCCAACAACGGCAAGCAGATCACCGGTCTGCAAGCTATGGTGGTCGCTAATCCGGCAACCGGCGTGGTCGGCGGTATCGATCGCAGCACATGGTCTTTTTGGCGCAATCAGACGTTTGACTTTTCAAACGACCTCGGCGTGTCCGCATCGTCTTCTAACATTCAGACCGGTTTCAACCGCCTGTATGCCAAGACCTCGCGTGGTAGCGATGTGGTTGACTTGATCTTGTTGGATAACAACCTGTGGGGATTCTTCATGTCTTCCCTGCAAAACATCCAGCGTTTCCCTGGCTCTAGCAAGATGGCTGAACTCGGCTTTGTTGCAAGCAAGTACATGAACGCTGATGTGGTGTTGGACGGTGGTATCGGCGGCAATATCCCCGCCTCTACTGGCTATTTCTTGAATAGCAAGTACATCTTCTTCCGACCACACACCAACCGCAATTTCGTCCCAATCGGCGATGAACGTATGTCGACCAATCAGGACGCGATCGTTCGTTTAATTGGGTGGGCGGGAAATATGACAGCCTCGGGACTCCAGTTCCAAGGCGTAATGACCGAATAAGGAGAATCATTATGGCTGATTACGTCACCGATGGAAAAATTGGTATTGACCTAACCGCAACCTATGCGTCTACGTCTGCCGGTTCCACTACCCTGTTCCCCGTTACCCCTGGTACTCGGGTCGGCACTTCCAATAACGGCGTGTACATTTTTGCCCGCGCCGAATCCGACATTGCTCAGTTTGATGCGGTGATCATGTCCACATACTCTGATTCGGCGAGTTTGACTCCCGTGATGCGTGCTGTGCCCGTGACCACCACAAATGCTGCTGCGTTGGGTTACAACATGGTTGGCTTTGCACAAACCGCAATTGCTTCCAGCTACTATGGCTGGATCGGCATTAACGGTATGCTGCGCGTCAACTTGTTGATTGCTTGCAATCCTAAAGTGCCTTTGTACACCACAGCGACCGCTGGTAAATTGGACGATACAACCGTATCTTCCGGTTATATCCAAGGTATCGTGGCTAACACCTCGGCAACCTCGGCATCTGCACCATATTGCATGGTCAACAATGCTGGCTTACTGACATCTAACCCTGTCTAAAGCAAACTGATGCCCCGCCAAAGAAGCGGGGTGTCTTTTTGATGAGTTTTTTACC
>Ga0304729_1000395_pt1 | contig 32679 bp, 33 predicted proteins | sample C_131016_MF_Meta_FD_190475 | JGI IMG/M metagenome (GOLD analysis project Ga0304729, IMG submission 190475) | Freshwater microbial communities from Lake Croche, Canada to study carbon cycling - C_131016_MF_MetaG (v2) (version 2) | ecosystem: Environmental > Aquatic > Freshwater > Lake | place... | reverse complement strand
TCTGTCTAATCCAATTACTACTGAACATTCAAAAAGGCAAGCCTTCTTGAAGCCAGGTTCTTGGCATCGACATTGTGCACGCTGTTGAGTTCTCAAGGATCGGATGCATCTGTGATTTCCCGTTGGGGTCCTACGCAGAGCAACTTCACTAACTTACCACTTTTCTCACGTAAGTCAAATAGACATACGCAATTAAACCAAAATTAATCTGGCTTAATCCATGGAAAGTTTTTCAACCAAAGACACCAAATCCAGCCAAATTACTGGCTACTTTTGAGTTCTGATTGGTTGCACTTGAGCCGAATTCCTAAGCAGGATTCTCAAACTTTGGGCAACGAGATAAAACATTACGCCTGAATAACAATCAAGTCAAATCTAAATGGCCATTTTGACCAAGTATTTTCTACTTTTGGATAAAAATACCTGCCAAAGTCTTCTTACCGCGTCGAAGGACAGCAAACTCCCCCATAATAGCCAGGTCCAAAGTAGCTTGCTCATCTTCAACTTTGACGTTGTTTAGATAGACGCCACCCTCGGCAATCGCTCTTCTACCGGCACTGATGCTGGCGACAAGGCCAGTCTGGACCAACAAGTCAGTGATGCTAGCGCCTAATCTGGCATCCGCCACAGGCAGTTCCCTGAGCGCTGCTGCCAAAGTGTCCTTATCAAGATCATTGAGTTCACCCTGACCAAATAGTGCCTGAGAAGCTGCGATAACTGCTTCGGTAGCTTCCTTGGAATGAACCAGTGAGGTAACTTCAAAAGCCAAGCGTTTCTGAGCTGCTCTCAGGTGTGGCTCAGTGGCTAATTGCTGCTCTAGATCATCAATCTCAGCCTTAGTCAAGAAGGTGAATACTCTTAGCAGGTTGATGGTGTTGGAATCTTCAACGTTTAGCCAAAATTGGTAGAACGCATAGGCAGAAGTCAGCTCTGAATCCAACCAAATGGCATTACCTTCAGACTTACCGAACTTCTTACCCTCAGAATCGGTAATCAAAGGCGTTGCCAGAATGTGTGCGCTCTTACCTTCAACCTTGTGAATCAGGTCAGTTCCGCTGGTTAGGTTGCCCCACTGGTCACTGCCACCAATTTGCAAAACACAGTTATTTCTTCGGTAAAGTTCTAAAAAGTCCATCCCCTGAAGGATCTGGTACGAAAACTCAGTGAAAGAGATACCCGCATCAGAATTCAAACGAGCAGAAACTGCATCCTTGCTCAACATCTTGCCTACTCTGAAGTGCTTACCGATGTCCCTCAAGAAATCGATTGAGCTCATTGGCTGAGTCCAGTCCAAGTTATTAACCAAAGCTGCTGAATTACCACCCTCGAATGACAAGAACCGCTGAGCCTGAGCACCGAGTCTCTCAACCCACTCGGCAACTGTTTCTTTGGTATTCAAAACTCTTTCAGCAGTTGGCTTAGGATCTCCAATTAGCCCAGTTGCTCCACCGATAAGAACTAATGGCTTATGCCCTGCTAGTTGCAGTCGTCTCATAACTAAGAGCTGCACCAGGTTACCTAGGTGCAAGCTAGCTGCCGTTGGATCAAATCCACAGTAGTAAGTCACATTTCCTGAGTTGAAGGCTTTCCGAAGTTCTGCTTCATCGGTTGAGAGGGCGATAAGTCCGCGCCACTTGAGCTCCTCCCAAATTTCTGAGAAGGCAGGGTCATTGCTCTGTGTTTGGAGAGCTGCGTTAGAAGCCATGACTAAAACCTACCTGTTTGTGTTAGGCACAAGTTTACGCAACGCGCTGATCTGATCCAGAACACGCGGCACTGCTGTTCCACCAGCACCTGTTCGAGATTTAATCGAACCTGAGACGCTAAGAACTTCTCTAACCTCAGGAGTCAGATACTTGCTGATTGAAGCGAACTCAATATCAGTAACCTCATTTAGATCGATTCCCTTTGCCTCAGCAAAAGCCACTAATTGACCAGTGATCTCATGAGCTTCGCGGAAAGGAATTCTCTGCTTCACCAGCCACTCAGCAACATCTGTTGCCAATGAGAATCCAGCTGAAGATAGCTCTTCCATTCTTTGAGTGTTGAACTGCATGGTTGCTACCATTCCGGTGAAGGCTGGAAGAACAAGCAACAAGTTATCGGCAATATCGAATACTGGTTCTTTATCCTCTTGCAAATCGCGGTTGTAAGCCAAGGGCAAAGCCTTGAGAGTAGCTAGCAAACCAGTTAGATCACCAATGATTCTTCCAGCTTTACCTCTGGTCAACTCGGCAACATCTGGATTCTTCTTTTGCGGCATGATCGATGAACCAGTTGAGAAAGCATCAGCGAGTTTCACATAATCAAACTCAGCGCTAGCCCAGATTATGATCTCTTCGGCGAATCGAGACAGATTGATAGCGATTAGCGTGCCAATAAAAGCAAACTCAGCAACCACATCTCTTGAAGAAGTTGCATCAATCGAGTTAGCCATCGGAGCAGTTAGCCCTAATGCTTCAGAAACAATCTTTGGATCTAGTGCTAGCGATGTTCCAGCTAATGCTCCTGCTCCATAAGGAGAAAAAGAAGCACGAGCCTTCCACTCTTTCAAACGCTCAAGGTCTCTAACCAGCGGCCAGACGTGAGCTAGCAGATGGTGAGATAAAAGAACCGGCTGTGCATGTTGGAAATGTGTTCTACCTGGCATTGGTTCACTCAGGTGTTCTTCAGCAAGAGTGGTTAGAACATCGATAAGAGAAAGAACTTCAGTTCTGATTGCCGCAGCCTGATCAATGAGGTAGATCCGAATCAACGTTGCAATCTGGTCATTACGCGATCGCCCCGCACGCACCTTGCCACCTAACTCTGGACCAACCATCTCGATAAGTCCTCGCTCCAGAGCACTGTGCACATCTTCATCAGTTGGCTTAGCCACAAACATTCCAGAGGCAACACGTTTATCTAGTTCAACTAGAGCCTTATCAATCTTGAGTTGCTCTGCTTCGTTTAGATAACCAGCAGCCTTCAGAGCCAATATGTGCGCTCTAGTTCCAGCTATGTCGTACTTAGCTAAACGCCAATCAAAATGAATAGAACGGCTTAGCGCTGCCACCGCATCATTGGTAGCACCACTGAATCTTCCGCCCCAAAGCCCTGAAGAATCAGCCATGATTACTTCGTACCTCTGTTATTTTCACGCTTAGCCGCAATCTTGCTCGGTAGTGCCCAGAGCTCAATAAAGCCCTTAGCCAATGATTGATCGAAGGTATCCCCCGTGTCGTAGGTAGCCAAATCAAAGTCATACAGAGACTCTTCAGACTTACGCCCGGTAACAACCGCACGCCCGCCCTGTAACTTGAGGCGAACATCACCGGTTACATACTCCTGAGTGTGATCAATAAAGACATCCAGTGAACGCTTTAGTCCTGAGAACCAAAGTCCTTCATAAACCAAATCAGCCCAACGAGATTCAATGCCTCGTTTGAAACGATTCACATCTCTCTCCAAAGTTAGATTCTCTAATTCTTCGTGCGCTGCAATCAATGCAATACCTGCAGGCGACTCATACACTTCACGACTCTTGATACCAACTAACCGATCTTCAACAATGTCGATACGACCAACACCGTGCGCACCAGCAAGATCATTCATCTTCTGCACTAGTTCGATGGCGGTGTATTTAACGCCATCGATAGCAACAGGAATACCCGCTTCGAATCGAATAGTGATTTCAGTTGGTTCACGGAAAACATCTGGGTCTTGAGTGTATGAATAGAGATCTTCAATCGGAGCGTTCCATGGGTCTTCCAAGAAACCAGTCTCGACTGCCCTACCCCACACGTTCTGGTCAACTGAGTAAGGAGATTTCTTGCTCTGCGCTATCGGCAGATTGTTCTTTTCTGCAAACTCGATTGCCTTATCACGAGTAAGGGCAAGGTCACGAATAGGTGCGATTGACTTTAGTTCTGGCGCTATCGCTGCAACGGCAGCCTCAAAGCGAACCTGGTCATTACCCTTACCCGTGCAACCATGAGCAACACTGTCTGCTCCTAGTTGTCTTGCAACGCTAGCGAGGTGCTTACCGATAAGTGGACGGGACAAAGCTGAAACCAAAGGGTAACGCTTCTGATAAAGAGCATTGGCTTTTAGAGCTGGCATTAGGTAGTCATCAGCAAACTCTGCCTTAGCGTCAATCACGATTGCCTCAACAGCACCGCAATCCAAAGCACGTTGACGGATAGCATCCATGTCTTCTCCGCCTTGACCGACGTCAATAGCAAGAGCAACGACCTCTTTACCGGTAGCTTCTTTTAGCCAACCGATACCAACAGAGGTATCCAACCCACCTGAATAGGCAAGTACTACGCGTTCTGACATTTTGCTCCTTAAATACCCGTTGACGAATTCGTCCTTGGGATTACTTCGATTTTACTTGGCGTGGTCAGCTAACCAAACCATGAGTGCTTTTTGAGCGTGCAGACGGTTTTCTGCCTCATCCCAGATAACTGCTTGTGGCCCATCTAAGACTTCGGCACTGATCTCATAGCCTCGATAGGCCGGCAGACAGTGCAACAGAATTGCATCGCTCTTAGCCTGAGCCAAAACCACAGAATCAATGCTGAACCCAGCAAAAGCGTTAACACGTTCAGCTTTCTCTGCTTCTTGGCCCATCGATACCCAAGTGTCAGTAGCCAGGACATCAGCATCCGAAACAGCAGCGGAGACTGAAGTTGAAACAGTTATTGATCCGCCGTTTTGGATAGCAAGCTCAGTAGCTCTAGCAACAACCAGTGCATCAGGGGCGTAATCAGCAGGTGTTGCAATCGCAACATGCATTCCAGCAAGCGCTCCAGCCAACATATATGAGTTCGACATGTTGTTACCATCACCGATGTATGCAAGTTTCAAGCCAGCTAGTTTGCCCTTATGTTCAAGAACAGTGAGCAAATCAGCAAGTAACTGACAAGGGTGGTACTCATCACTCAAGGCATTGATTACTGGAACCTTGGAGTTCTCAGCCATCTCAACTAAACCTGCTTGAGCATAGGTACGCCAAATAATCTGAGCCACCTGGCGATCTAAAACTCTTGCTGTGTCAGCAACTGATTCTTTGACTCCAAGCTGGGAACCTTGGGCATCAATAATCAGTGGCGAACCACCTAGATCTGCAATTCCAACAGCAAAAGACACTCTCGTTCTAGTTGATGTCTTATCGAAGATGACGGCAACAGTCTTAGGCCCGGCAAAAGGTTTGGCTGAATACGGATCCTTCTTCAGCTTCACTGCAAGCTGAAGTATCTCCGCTTGCTCTAAAGCTGAGATGTCATCATCTTTCAAAAAGTGTCTAGTCATGTTTATCTCTCTTACCTATGGAAGAACTAAAGTACCTATACCGGATGGCGTGAAAATTTCTAAAAGCACGGAGTGTGGAATACGGCCATCGATGATGTGTGCCTGTGGAACACCACCACTTACAGCTTCCAAACATGCACCCATCTTAGGAATCATCCCCGACTCTAAATCCGGAAGTAATTCCTCTAGTTCACCCAAAGTTATTTCACTCACCAGTGAATCCTTGTTAGGCCAATCGCTATAGAGACCAGCAACATCGGTTAGCACAACTAACTTCGCAGCTCCAAGAGCAACAGCTAGAGACGATGCAGCTAAGTCAGCATTCACATTCACTATTTGCCCGTTGTTATCAGGACCAACCGTTGAAATTACTGGTACCAAATCCTGAGCAATAGCTTTACTAATTACAGAAACATTTACTGAACTAACAACACCAACAAGACCTAAATCTGCTCTAGTGATGCTCGCCGTGAAGAGCCCCTCGCTCTCCCCGTTCAGAATCTGAGAAGAGGCTCCTGCATCTTCAATCATCTTCGCTAACGGAACGCTGATCTCATCACGCAAAGTGTCACGAATGATATTGATTGCCTCGGCTGTGGTCACTCTGAGACCGTCAATAAATTTGCTTTCAATGCCAGATTCAGCAAGCTTTGCGGAGATTTGTGGGCCTCCCCCGTGCACCACTACAGGTTTGATGCCAACTAGTTGGAGATAGGCGATATCTTCAGCAAATGCCTGCTGCAGAGCCTGATCTACCATGGCATTGCCACCGAATTTGATGACCAGAATCTGCCCTTGGAACTTCCTGATCCAAGGCGCAGAGTCAATCAACGTCTGAGCTTTCACTCTGACTAAATCAAGGTTGTTCTTATCCGCGCTAATCATTCCTGAGCCCAGTATCTTCACTAAAACCACAGGCAATGTTCAAGCTCTGGATGGCAGCCCCTGCTGTTCCTTTGACTAAGTTATCTATCGCGCTAATAACTACAACGCGATTAGTTGTTTCATCAATAGCAACCCCAATTAGAGCTAAGTTCTTATTCTCAACAGCAGCAGTATTTGGATATTCCCCATCGGCCAACAACTGGACATTACGTTCTGAGCTGTATGCAGATTCGAAAGCGGAACGAACATCACTCAACGATTTCCCTGCAACAAGTTCTGCAGTATTTACTGCAAGTATTCCCCTGAACATCGGAACTAATACTGGAGTGAAGGTAAGCGTTGTCAAAGATTCTGAAACTCTATTGAGGTTCTGTGCGATCTCTGGAATGTGTCTGTGAACACCACCAACTTGATAGGCATACGCAGATTCGAGTGCTGACTGGTTACCCTCATTTACTTCCGAGTTCTTACCTGCACCGCTAGTGCCGACTGAAAGTGTTGAAACTAAATCTTTTGGTTCAATAACTCCATGAGCTAACAATGGTGCAAAAGCTAGAGTCACAGCGGTTGCATTGCAACCTGGCACAGCAATTCTCTTGGCACCAATCAATTTTTCACGTAACTTGGCCGTCTTAGAAACTAGTAGTTCTGGCATTCCGTAAACCCAAGTACCTGCATGCGGTGACTTATAGAACTTTTCAAATTCCGCTGCAGATTCCAATCTGAAATCAGCACCACAATCTAAAACCAGAGTTTCATCGCTAAGCCATTGAGCAACTTCTGCTGACTTGGTGTGAGGCAGTGCTAGAAAAACAACATCGTGATCAGGTAACACTGATTCACTAGTTTCTTGAAAGACTAAATCAGCAAACTTTGCATCAACTTCATGAATTGAGCCAAGGGTCTGACCAACATTGCTATTTGCGGTAACGGTAACAAGTTCAAGATTTGGATGCTTTTGTATTAGACCAATCAGTTCCCCACCGACATAGCCACTGGCACCAGCTACGGCAACCTTTAGTTTCATAGCTGTCTCCTTGTGTTCTAAGTGGTTAGGTTCTGATGGTAGCGCCGAATTTGGCATTTGCTGCAGCTACCGCAGCATCTCGAGACTCCGTTGCCTCAACTTGCGTCAGTGTTCGATCGGTTGCTCTAAATCGCAACGCGAAAGTCAGTGACTTCTTATCTGCTTCTAGGTTGCTTCCTCGATAATCATCAACGAGAACAATCTCTTCAAGTAATTCACCCGCTGTGACTCTAAGTACTTCTAAAACATCACCAGCTGGAACATCTTGGCTAACCACCAATGACAGATCCTGAGTTGCGGCTGGATGGGTATAAACAGCCTGAGCTGAAATAAGTTCTGGAGCATTAGCGAATAGGACTTCAAGGTTCAATTCAAGAACCGCTACCTGTCGAGGCAGATTGTTCTCAATTGCTAACTCAGGATGTAGTTCACCGGCATATCCTAGAAGAGCATCAGAGCCTTGCACCTTGATAGCAGCAGTCCTACCTGGGTGATATCCCAAAGGTGTTGCCTGCTCAAGATAAATCTCAACACCAACAGCGTGCGCTGCTGTTCTAGCAGCCTGGATAGCATCTGAGTAGCTTGATTTGATAGCTTTTCTGCCAACTTGTTGCGAAAGTCTATCCCCAACAAATACCGCACCTAAGGTCAATGGTTGGTTAGGGATGCTCGCGTGCAATTTAGCTAAATCTTTATCATTTGGTAATTCAGTTCCAATTGGCAGGGTAACTTTATCCGCGGAAGCAGAAGGTAAGAACACTAAACCAATTTCATAAATAGCTAGATCAGTAATCGTCCTAGACAGATTGCGTTTAGCAGCATCGATTAGTCCTGGCAACATGCTCAAACGAAGTTCGTTAACTTCTTCCTGCATTGCATTAGCAAGAAGAACTCGCTTAGCTTTTTCATCTGCAAAGTATGAGTTCTGAGCATGCGTCAAGAATGGGTAATTCAAAACTTCAGTGTGTCCAGTTGCAGCTAGCTGGTTCGCAACAGCACGACGCTGCTTTTGACGAGTGGTTGAGCCCTTACCCGGAGGAGCAACAGGAAGTCTTGATGGGATCCTGTCGTAACCGGTAATTCTGGCCACTTCTTCTACGAGATCTGTTTTATGAGCAAGATCTGGTCGCCAAGATGGTGGTAAGACTTCATAGCCATCAGAAACAGTGGCAACAACACAACCGATGTCAGTAAGAGTTGCAACTATCTCCTGCGCAGAATAGTCAACGCCAGTGATGCTTGATGCAAAATCAGCAGGCAAGAATACTTTTGAAATCTCTCGTGTTTCATCAAAGAATGCACCAAGCGCATCAGCCTTAGCTCCAGTCAATTCAACAAGTAATTGCACAACTCTGGCAGCTGCATACTCAGCAATCTTTGGATCAACACCACGTTCAAATCGCTTAGAGGCTTCGCTAGGAAGTTTGTGTCGCCTTGCCGTTCTAGCTATAGATACACCATCGAAGTTTGCTGCCTCAATCAGAACAGCAGCAGTCGCATCTGTTACTTCAGTGCTCTGCCCGCCCATCACACCGGCTAAACCGATTGCTCCACTTGCATCAGCGATTACTAAATCTTCTTCATGCAGTGAACGAGTCTGACCATCAAGAGTCACTAACGATTCGCCTTTATTTGCTCGGCGAACAGTCAAACCATCTTTCACTTTTGCCTGATCGTAAGCGTGAATTGGTTGACCAAGTTCAAGCATCACGTAGTTAGTGATGTCAACGACAACGGAAATAGAACGCATTCCCGAGAGCTTCAGTCTGGAAACCATCCATGCTGGTGTTTGAGCTTTAGCATCCACATTAGATGCTGATGCAACAACAAACTTGGTTGAACCAACCTTGCCTCTGATTGGTGCAGCATCTGAAATCTTTACTCCAAAGCCATCGCCCTTTACAGGAGTTACTTTTGAAATCGGGTCAGTGAAAGCTGCACCTGTTGCGTGCGAGAACTCACGAGCAATGCCTCGAATAGAGAAACAGTAGCCTCTATCCGGTGTGACATTTACTTCAGCAGCTTCATCATTGAGATGCAATAAAGCCAGTGCATCTGATCCTAGTTCTGGGTCTAAACCAATCTCTTTTAGTCGAAGAATGCCGTCATGGTCATCGCTAACTCCTAGTTCACGAGCAGATGCGATCATGCCATCGCTGGTATGACCGTAAGTGCTTCTGGCTGCAATCTTGAAATCCCCTGGCAAGACTGCTCCTGGCAAAGTAACAACTACTTTGTCATTTACTTCAAAGTTTCTTGCACCACAAACAATGCCACGAATATCTAGTCCACCATCGGCAGCTTTAGTTCCGCTAGGAGCAACTCTGACCTGACACCAGCGAATAGTTTTACCGTTAGTTTGTTCTTCTTCAACAAATTCAAGAATCTGACCCACCACAATCGGACCAACAAGTGAAAAGGAATGTGACCCCTCTTCTTCTAAACCAACTTTGACAAGTTCAGCCATAACTGAGTCAGCAGTTGAGCCTGCAGGAAGTTCAACATATTCAGCTAACCAAGACAATGGAACTCTCACTAGAGCACCACCCCGAATTGCTTAGAGAAACGAACATCCGCTTCAACCATGTCGTGCATATCTTTGACATCATTTCTGAACATCAAAGTTCTTTCGATACCCATACCGAATGCAAAACCTGAATAAACTTCTGGATCAATTCCAGCTGCACGCAGAACATTTGGATTCACCATTCCGCAGCCACCCCATTCAACCCAACGAGCACCACCTTTAGCACCTGGGTGCCAAACATCTAACTCAGCTGAAGGTTCAGTGAACGGGAAGAAAGAAGGACGAAGACGAATCTTGGCATCTGGGCCAAACATGATTCTGGCGAAGTGCTCAAGAGTGCCCTTGAGATCTGCCATGGTTAGACCTTTATCAACTGCAAGTCCTTCAACCTGATGGAAAACCGGCGTGTGAGTTGCATCAAGTTCATCTGTTCTAAAAACTCGACCAGGACACAAAACATAAACAGGTAACTCGCGTTCCAGCAATGAACGAACCTGAACTGGAGATGTGTGAGTTCTAAGCACTAGGTGCTGCTCAACCGGTTCAACAAAGAAAGTATCTTGCATAGCTCTTGCTGGATGATCAGCATCAAAGTTTAAAGCATCAAAGTTGAACCATTCGCTTTCAACTTCAGGTCCTTCAGCTATTTCCCAACCCATGCCAATGAAAATATCTGAGATTTCATCTTGCAAAAACGATAGTGGATGTCTTGCTCCTAGCACCTGAGTGTGTGGCGCAGCGGTAACATCAACCTTTTCCGCTTCGAGCTTGGCTGCCTGTTCAACGACATAGAACTCTGCTTCTTTTGCAGTAAAAGCCTCATTGACAGTTGTTCTGGCGGCAGTGATTAACTTGCCGGCGTCAGCTTTCTGGTCAGCTGGCAGTTTTCCAAGCGATGAGCTCAATGAAGCAATGGCAGAGCCATCGCCAACGGCACTGGCTCTAACAGATTTAAGGGAAGCCAGATCGGTAGCTGATTGAATCAACTTCAAGGCATCAGAAACTATGACATCGACTGATGCTTTAGTGATTGGGCTGTGTTCTGACATTAGGTTCAAGTATATCTGCTAGGGCTTTTGGCTTGCGCTTAGCTAAGTGTTGAGTTCTGGGCAAATGCTGATGAGTAAAGGCAGACACTGGCAGCGGTAGCAAGGTTCAGTGACTCAGCAGCTCCATAGATAGGAACTGCAACAGTTAGGTCAGCAAGTGCTAGTACTTCTGGCTCAAAGCCCCAAGCTTCATTACCGAATAACCAAGCAGTTGGCTTTTCAAGTTCCGAGGAAAGTTCTGGCAGAGCTTTACCCGATGCATCGGCAGCAAGAATCTGAATTCCAGCACTCTTGAGTGCTGCAACAGCTTCATTGATGTCAACATCAACAGCAAATGGCAGGTGAAACATCGAACCGGTAGTTGATCTAACAACCTTCGGGTTATAAATATCCACGCTACCTGAGCTAAAGATAACTGCATCGGCACCAGCAGCATCAGCTGCTCTTAGAACAGTTCCAGCATTACCTGGATCTCTGATCTGAGAGAGCAACACAACTAACTTTGGTTTGGTTGCAATGATGTCATCCAGTGACACGTGAAACTGCTCACAAACAGCAACTACACCTTGAGGTGTATTGGTATCTGATAGCGCAGCAAGCACGGCATCGTTGACTAGTTGAACTTCAACTCTGGAGCTTGCAGCTTGGGTGAATAGTTCCGGATGGCGTGCCAAAGCCTCCTCGGTAGCAAAAGCTTCGAGGATTAGTTTTGGTCGATTGAGCGCCTCACGGAAACCTTGCGGTCCCTCAAGCAGAAAGAGCCCGGTTTCAGACCGGGCATCTTTCTTAACTAGCTTGGCAACCCCACGAACCTTGGCGGCTTTGGGATCGATCAGCACAGGCTCTAGTGAACCTTTGGAGCTGAAGTGTTAGCTGGCAGTGCAGCCTTAGCAGTAGCGACCAAAGAAGCAAAAGCTTTTGGTTCGTTCACTGCAAGGTCAGCCAAGATACGACGGTCAACTGCAACGCCTGCAAGGTTTAGACCCTGGATTAGACGGTTGTATGTCAGTCCGTTCGCACGAGATGCTGCGTTAATACGCTGAATCCATAGACGACGGAAGTTACCCTTCTTATCGCGACGGTCGTTGTATGCATAGACCAGGGAGTGCAGAACCTGCTGCTTAGCCATACGGTATAGACGTGAACGCTGACCACGGTAACCCTTGGCACGCTCAAGTGCTGTGCGACGCTTCTTCAACGCGTTTACTGCGTTTTTTACTCTTGCCATTAGTTTCTCCTAAAAATTATTTGAATAGCTTGGGCTAGTGGCCGAGCTGCTTCTTGATGGTCTTGAAGTCGGCTTTGCTAACAAGCTGATCTTGGTTTAGGCGACGGGTGCGACGGCTCGACTTGTGCTCGAGGTTGTGGCGCATGTTAATTTGCTGCTTCATCAACTTGCCGCTACCTGTGAAGCGGAAACGCTTCTTAGCGCCAGAGTGGGTCTTCTGCTTTGGCATTACTTCTCTCCTGTTTTTCTAATCTGCGGTTTCAGCCGCAGAATCCTTAGTTTCGGTCTCAGTCTTTGAAGATTTAGCTTGCTTATCAGCTAAACGCTTAGCTTCCGCTTTCGCTTCTGCCTTGTTACGTAACGGCGCAATAACCATGACCAAGCTTCTGCCGTCAGCCGAAGGACTCGACTCAACAGCACCAAACTCAGTTACTTCTTCAGCAACCTTTTGCAACAACTTGACACCCATCTCCGGACGTGATTGCTCACGGCCACGGAAAACGACCATCACTTTGACCTTGTCGCCAGCTTTCAAGAAGCGTTCGATCTGACCTTTTTTAGTCCCATAGTCGTGATCATCGATTTTCAAGCCAAACCGAACAGTCTTGATAACTGTGTTGGTCTGGTTCTTTCTCGCTTCACGGATCTTCTGGGCTGCTTCGTACTTGAACTTACCGAAATCCATCAATTTACACACTGGTGGCTCTGAGCCGGGAGATACTTCCACCAAATCTAAGTCGATTTCCTGCGCCATACGCAGGGCTTCTTCGATTTTGATGATTCCTAGCTGTTCACCTTTAGGTCCAACTAGGCGTACCTCAGGCACACGAATTCGTTCGTTTATACGCGGATCGCTGATCTGCTGCTCCTTTTGACGTGACTTATTTGGCCACGTCCATGCAAGTATTTACTTGCTAACGCGCAGAACTGAAAGTTCAAAGCTTTACCCGGCCACCTAAAGAAATCGGTAGTCGCGGGTGGGAAATGAATCCACTTCTGACTGCAGAGGTTAATCCGCAGAGCCGTGAAGTAGCCTAGCAGAGAACAGAGTCGAAAGTGAAGCCCTAAATGTCAGATGATCTAGAGAATCAAGCCCTCCGCGAGCTAGAAGATGTCCCAGCCGTTGAAGTTATCACTGCAACTGCGGTGCACCTTATGAGCGCAGCCGCCGTCCAGGTTGGTTTAGCCGAAAATGGCTATAAAGGCGATCTTGATGAAGCCAGGAAGCTAATCACAGCATTAGCTGGACTCATTTCGGCTAGTTCACCAGACTTAGGCGATCACCATGCCAGACCATTACGAGATGGGCTTAGAAGCCTGCAACTAGCCTTCCGCGAAGCATCAACTATCAAAGATGAACCAGGCCAAGGCCCAGGTGAGAAATTTACCGGTCCAGTTAACTAATCGGTAGGAATTTCACTGCTAGAGAGTCAACAAGCTCAACAAAACGTTCTGAAGCGCCTAGCTGCTCGAATAATTGACCTTCAATGCCCTTAAGTTGAAGTTCAGATAAGCCCGATTGAAGATAAACCACCAAAAGTACCTCCTGTCCCCTAAGCCTTGCTGTTGGGTCCCCACAAACCAAAGTGAAACTCTCAACCTCAGGAATCTCTTCAACGCTGAGATTGATTAGTTCAACTACTTCATGGTTACGCTCTGGCGGAAGCCAATCGAAACCTTGAGCAATAGCTGCAATTGCAGGACGTCTAATAACCAGTTCAGTTTCACTCAAAGGATCTAAAACAATTCGAGTGTTACCTTCACTGGCAGCTGCCAGACAAACTTTTCTACCTTCGTTTGGAACAGGCCTAGCATTTGGGTTCCACTTTGCCATGGCTGCAACGGAACTAAATACCGGTAAAGCTTTTTGATTATCTGGAGTTAGCACAGTTACGATGGAAAGCTCAGAGCTCTTATCAACTTGTTGACCGTGAGCACCTTCGCCAGATTCACCTAGCTCTGCAACCAATGGAATCAAAAATCTCGCTGCTGCAAAAGCTTCAAAAACTTTCTCTAAACCAACAACTCCAGTTTGAAAATTAGCAATCGCCTCGATTAGTTTCTCATCTGCCAAACCATTGTCACCGCTAAATGGATTTGCTTCAAAAGATCTTCCCTCCCAAGGAACACCTGCTGAATCAGAAAACTTATCGTGATCAGACATTTAGCCCGCTACTTCAAGAGCTTCTTGCAAAGTGAACTTACCTGCATAAAGCGATTTACCGAGAATTGCACCTTCGAGACCAAGTGGAACAAGCTTTCTTAGTTCCTCTAAATCCTTCAAAGATGAAATACCGCCCGATGCGATAACCGGCTTGTCGGTGTGATCCATCACTTGCTTGAGCATTTCGATATTTGGTCCGAGTAACATTCCATCTTTTGTGACATCGGTCACAACGTAACGAGGGCAACCTGATTCTTCTAGCCTTGCAAGAACCTCAAAGAGATCACCGCCGTCCTGGGTCCAACCTCTTGCGGCCAAAGTTGTGCCACGAACATCTAACCCAACGGCTATCTTGTCGCCATACTTAGCAATAACCTCAGCGGTCCAATCTGGATTTTCAAGTGCAGCTGTGCCAAGGTTTACTCTTCTTGCCCCTGCAGCTAAGGCTGCTTCTAAAGATTCGGTATCCCTAATGCCACCGGAGAGTTCAATGTTTATGCCCTGACTGTTGGCAACTACCTCGCGAATAATGGCCCTGTTTTCACCGCGGGAGAACGCTGCATCGAGATCAACCAAATGAATCCATTCCGCACCTGCATCAATAAATGTTTGAGCAGCTTCGATAGGAGAACCATAATCTGTCTCGCTGCCAGCAACACCCTGGCTTAGTCTGACGGCCTTGCCATCAGCCACATCAACTGCTGGAAGTAACACAAGTTTGTCGTTCAAGATAACGTTTCCTTTGCCTATAAAGTCTTTAGCCAGTTAGCGAGCAATCGCAAACCAGCGTCACCAGATTTCTCTGGATGAAATTGTGTTGCCGAGAGCGGACCGTTCTCCACTGCCGCTACAAATCTAGAACCATACTCAGCCCAAGTCACCTTAGGTTTATCAAATGGCGATGAATCTTCTAATTCAAATTCTGGAGCTCCGTAAGAGTGCACGAAGTAAAACTGCTGATCGGCAACGCCTTCAAACAACACCGAGCCTTGAGGTGCTTGAACATCATTCCAACCGATGTGTGGGAGTGTCTCAGATTCAAGCTTGGTAACTCGACCAGGCCACTGACCTAGTCCCTCGGTTTCTAAATCGTGTTCGGTTCCAACATCAAACATCACTTGTAAACCAACACAGATGCCTAGTACTGCCTTACCGGCAGAAAGTCGCTGATCAATCATGCTGGGTGCACCAACTTTTACCAGTTGCTCCATTACAGCTGCGAATGCACCAACACCAGGAACCACTAATCCATCGGCTTCTAGCACTTCAGCTCTATTAGAACTAAGAACTGCTTCAGCGCCAACTTCTTTCAGAGCGTTTAGGACAGAGTGAACATTGCCACTGCCATAATCCAGAACAACTACTTTAGGTGAGGTCACAAAGCGCCCTTAGTTGATGGCACTCCGACTGCACGAGGATCTGGCTCAACTGCTTTTCTTAGTGCTCTAGCAAAAGCCTTGAATTCAGTTTCAGCAATGTGGTGTGGGTCTCTACCATCAAGAACGCTGATGTGAACAGTTATGTCTGCGTTCAAACAAATTGCTTCAAAGACGTGACGCACAAGGGAACCGGTGAAGTGTCCGCCGATAGCGTGCAGTTCAAAACCAGCAGGCTCTCCTGTGTGTGAAAGAAAAGGTCTACCTGAAAGATCAACAACTGCTCTCACTAGTGCGTCATCCAACGGAACAGTTGAATCGCCGAATCTCGAAATTGCATTTTTATCGCCAAGAGCTTGCTTCAAAGCCTGACCCAGAACAATTGCGGTGTCTTCCACAGTGTGGTGAATGTCAATGTCGGTATCCCCTGAAGATTCAATATTCAAATCAATCATTGAGTGCTTGGAGAATGCAGTCAGCAGGTGATCAAAGAATGGAACAGTGGTCTTAATAGAAGAAGTTCCGGTTCCATCAAGGTTCAAGGACAACTTGACTGAAGACTCGCTGGTCTTTCTTTCGATTGATGCGGTGCGGCTCATCGGGTTTGCCTTTCAAGCAAATAATTGGTGGGTGGCTGCCGACTCTGGCAATAAGAGCAATTCTAGTTCTTAGCCAATATTTCGGTTATGGCTTCAATTACAGCGGTGGTTTCTGACTCAGTTCCTGCAGTAATTCTCAGGGTATTTGGGATGCCCACATTGCGAACCAAAATTCCTCTATCCAACAAGCCTTGCCAAGTCTGCTCTGGGTTAGCTATCCCCCCGACCAAAATGAAGTTCGCGTCACTGCGGTAAGGATCAAGCCCCATGTCCTGCAACTCGACATAGAGTCGGTCTCTCTGATCCCTAATGTCAGAAACGGTAGCAAGCATTCTTGGACTGTGACTCAGGGCAGCTTCAGCTGCTGCCTGAGTCAAAGCGCTTAGGTGGTAAGGCAAACGAACCAAACGCATTGCATCGCAAACCGCAGGATTTGCGGCAAGGTAACCAACTCTCGCACCAGCGAAAGAGAATGCCTTAGACATGGTACGACTAATCAGAAGTCGTTCTCTGCCCGGAAGCAGAGACAATGCACTGTTTTCATTCAAAGAGAATTCTGCATAAGCCTCATCGATAACCAAAACTCCTTCAGTTGCTTCGTAAGCTGCTTCAATTACAGCTAATTCAACAGGAGTGCCAGTTGGGTTATTTGGGGAACAGAGAATTACGATATCTGGCTTGTGCTTATTGATTGCAGCAACAACAAAATCAACAGAAAGTTCATACCTGTGCTCACGCTCAACCTCCACGTAATTGGTGTCTGTTGATTGAGCAATCAGTGAATACATGCTGTATGTCGGGGTGAACGACAAGGCGGTTCTACCTGGACCACCAAATGCCATGAAAATCTGTTGCAGTACTTCGTTAGATCCATTTGCTGCCCACAAATTTTCAGCAGTGAGTGAATTGCCCAAATACTTGGCCAGCGATTCACGCAGAGCAGTGAATTCACGATCTGGATAACGGTTGATTTCGCGCAGTGATTGCGCCAATCTAGAAATTATATCGATAAGAATATCTTCAGAAATCTCGTGAGTATTTTCATTCACGTTCAGCGCTACTGGAACATGTAGCTGGGGCGCTCCGTAAGGAGTGCGCCCTTTGAGGCTCTCTCTTATAGGAAGATCGTTTAGCTCAGTCATTAGTTAAGGTTACTAACCACAACAGGCTAAAACGTCAGTTCTTTGGAAGTGCAAGTCTCATTCCAGCTGGAACAACACTGTCGCTCAAGTTATTTAGAGAAATTACTTTCGCAATAAAGTCTTGTGGGTCTTGGTTAGGTGCATAGATTTCAGCGATCGACCAAAGGCTTTGGCCACTCATCACAGTTACGTATTCGAACTTGGTCGTCTGTGCTGTGCTCCCCTGGCTATTTGCCTGAGCAGACTGGACCAGCGAACCCTGGCCAGAAAACAACCAGAAGACGGTCATCGCAACAAGTAACCAGCCAACGATTGATCTAGCAATACGCACAGAAGTGCGAACATCGTTTTGAGGCAATACACGGGCTTGGCGAACACCAGGTGCTCTGTTTGAGCTCTGAGCCTGAGCTGGACGAACTCTGTGCATTGGGAACTCGATAATCTGAGCTGACATCATGGACCTTTCTTCGAACAAATGTTCTAATACGAACAAGATTACGACCAATTTTGCTAAAAAGTCAAGAATATTTGTCTTTTTTCCGAAAATGTGTTTGATTATTTCGAAGAAATCTAATACATTTTGAACTAGTTGGCTTATTAGTTATCTAATAACCAACCTCTGACATAGCTTCCTGGGCTTAGATCTAGGGCTAGAAAGGCACAATATGACCCGTAAGAGCAGCGACGCCCTGACTGATACTCAGGCAGCAATCCTTCAAGCGATCATGCAAAGCAAGGCAAATAGAGGAATAGTTCCCTCTATGCGAGAGATTGCCGAGGCAGTTGGGCTCAACTCCGTGGCCAGCGTGTCGTATCAGCTAGACAACCTAGAACAGAAGGGTTACATCCGCAGGGAAGACAATCTTTCTAGAAATACCGAAGTGCTGATAACCCCAGAAGGTTGGGAAGACGCAGGGACAAGCCCAGCTGACAACGTTGTCCCGATGGCCGCAACCGCAATGGTTCCCCTCGTTGGTCAAATTGCTGCAGGTATTCCCATTACAGCCGATCAGAACGTAGAAGAGATTTACCCACTTCCTCGCACTCTTGTTGGTTCTGGAGAGCTCTTCATGTTGAAGGTCAAAGGTGACTCAATGCAGGACGCTGCTATCTGTGATGGTGACTGGGTTGTTATTCGCAAACAGAACAACGCCGAAAACGGGGACATTGTTGCTGCTGAACTAGATGGCGAAGCCACCGTAAAAGCTTTCAAGCAACGTGACGGTAAAACTTGGTTATTGCCGAGAAACAGCGCTTATGAACCAATTGATGGAACCCATGCAACGATCATGGGCAAAGTTGTAACGGTTCTTCGTAAGGTCTAAAGGTTAAATTGTGCTAGCTCTGCAGCAATGTCAGGGCGAACCATTGCTTCAATGTAAGTGCCGGTCTCTTGGTAGTCAATTTTCTTGATTTCAGAATTCAAATGCATTCTCGAAACAAGATCTCCCCTGTTGTATGGCACTAAAACATTTACAGCAACATTAGGCCGTGGTAACCGATCTGACATTGCTTTCTGCAACTCTTCAAAACCTTCACCGGTTCGGGAAGAAACAAAAATTGATTTAGGTTCAAGACCTCTAAGCGCTAGCAGTGTCGTTTCATCAACTAGATCGATTTTGTTGAAAACGATTAGTTCGTCTATTCCCCTAGCTCCTAGTTCACCAACCACTTGACGAACTGTAGCTATCTGTGAGCCGGGGTCAACGTGAGAAGCATCAACAACGTGAACTATCAAATCACTATCAGCAATTTCTTCAAGCGTTGAGCGAAAAGCTTCAACAAGTTGATGTGGCAAGTTCCTTACAAAGCCAACTGTGTCTGCAATGGTGTATTCTCGACCATCAGGAGATTTAGTTTGCCTAACAGTTGGATCCAGCGTTGCAAACAAAGCGTTTTGAACTAAAACACCAGCTGAAGTAAGTCTGTTCAGCAAAGACGACTTACCAGCATTGGTATAACCAGCAATAGCAACCGATGGAATCTGATTGCGCTTGCGATTAGCTCTTTTAGTCTCGCGAGCAGGCTTCATAGCTGCAATCTGCTTACGAAGCTTTGACATGCGAATGTTGATTCTTCGTCGATCTAACTCAATCTTGGTCTCACCTGGACCTCGTGAACCAATACCTTCACCACCGGCTGCGCGACCACCTGCTTGTCGTGACATTGATTCACCCCAACCTCGAAGACGAGGTAACAGGTATTCAAGCTGAGCAAGTTCCACCTGAGCTTTACCTTCTCGGCTCTTAGCGTGTTGAGCAAAGATTTCCAAGATGATGGCGGTTCGGTCAATAACTTTTACCTTCACTACATCTTCGAGTGCTCTTCTTTGAGATGGCGCGAGTTCGGTGTCAGCGATTACGGTGTCAGCGCCAATAGCTTTTACCATCTCCATAAGCTCGATTGCTTTACCCTTGCCTAGGAAGGTGGCCGGATCTGGGTGATAGCGCCTCTGGAGGAGTCCATCCAGAACTTCAGCGCCTGCTGTTTCAGCAAGAGCAGCGAGCTCTCTTAGCGAGTTCTCAGCGTCCTGCAGCGTGTTCTCTCCCCAGATGCCAATAAGTACTACTCGTTCAAGTTGGAGTTCACGGTATTCAACTTCGCTGATGTCCTGCATCTGAGTGGAAAGTCCAGGCACTCTTTTCAACGCTGCACGGTCAGCTAGATCCTGTTGGTCACCATCAAATTCGTTTGGTTGGTCATCGGGGACCCCTAGCGCTTGGGCTCTCAGGTCTCTGCGCAGAATGCGGTCAATAGTGGCATCACTGACGGGCATATCAGAATCGGCGGCTAGCTCTGCCTCAGCATCAAATTCATTCGCATTCATTTCGTAAATAAGACTAGCCCCGAAGGAGTATTGTGTGAATCGTGACTGCGAATCACTACTTCTCTGAGAACCCTGAGGGTGAACTCATCCCTAGGGAGATAAGCATTACCCTAGGTGGCAATAAGGTCATTGTGATCACAGCTGGAGGAGTCTTCAGCCCAGAACACATTGACCAAGGCACGCAAGTCTTACTAACCCACATTGCTAGCGCTAAGCCTTCTGGGGTATTTCTGGATATAGGTTGTGGCTGGGGGCCGATCGCACTGGCTCTTGCCACCCAATCCCCAAAAGCAACTGTTTACGCCATTGATGTCAATGATCGCTGCCTTGAACTCACCAGACTAAATGTTAAGAGGCTTGGATTAGAGAATGTGATTGTTTGCAAACCTGAAGAAATTCCGGCAGATATCCTCTTCGATGAGATTTGGTCAAATCCGCCTATTCGCGTTGGCAAAGAAGTTCTGCACGAGATATTGAAACTCTGGCTGAATAGATTGAATAAAAGCGCAGTTGCCCGACTGGTTGTTCAAAAGAACTTGGGTTCGGATTCATTACAGAAATGGCTCGCTGCGGAATTACCAAGTGATTTTGAAACTACAAGAGTTGATACAGCAAAGAGCTTCAGGGTTTTGAAAGTTGTTCGAAACTAAATTTCTATTTCGCCTTCAAAGCTAAGTTCAGCAGGTCCACTTAGCCCAACGTGTTCGCCCTCTTCAGTTGCAAACATGCGAACCCCTAAAGTTCCGCCAGGAACTTCAACGCTCCACTGATTCGGTGCATCCGAACCCGCCCACAACCTAGTAGCAAGTGCAGCCGCAACTATTCCAGTGCCACAAGACAAAGTCTCCCCTACGCCTCTTTCGAATACTCTCATCGAGATTCGCCCGACTCCATTGACTACTATTGGGTCAGCTGGAACAACAAATTCAACGTTTGCCCCTGCTACCGGCTTTGGTTCAACCAAAGGCTCTTTAGCAAGATCTAATCCAGCGAGTTCTTCAAGAGAAGCTAGTGCGACCACAACATGCGGATTGCCAACGTTAATACCTTGCCCTGGTCTTGGAACATCAAGTCCACGAGCTTTTACTAAGAATTCTTCTGATTCAGGACGCCATCTACCCATGTCAACTGCGAAGCCAGCTTTGTTTCGTTGAATGTCACGAACACCTGCTCTGGTTCCGATGTGAAGTACTTGCCCGTCTGGAAGATTTACTAAGCCTTTTTCAGTCAAAAAACGAGCGAAGACTCTAACTCCATTGCCACACATTTCAGCTATCGAACCATCAGCATTGCGGTAATCCATAAACCAAAAAGCCGAAGACTCTTCTTCTAAGCTCAGTTTTCCCTCGGCAATTAGGGCAGAGGGAACAACACGAATTAAACCATCAGCACCAACACCAAAGTTCCGATTACATATTTTGGCGACTTGTTCAGCTGATAGATCCAAAGTTCCTGACTCATCCAAGACGAGCACGAAGTCATTACCGGTGCCCTGGCCTTTGGTGAAATTTACTGGGGTCATAATCTAAGCCTACTTTGACTCAAGATTCAGTTTGGAAAGCACAAGAACTAGCACATCTGACTGAAGTGAATCGCTTTGGTAATCAAACCAATTGATTCGGGGGTCTCTGCGGAACCAAGACATCTGTCTTCTGGAATATCGCTGAGTCAACATGGTGGTTTCAGCTATAGCTTCGGACTCGGTCATCTTGCCATCTAACTGGGCTAGCGCCTGCGCATAACCGATAGCTTGGCCAGCAGTCTTGGAGTCACGGATTCCTAATTCCACCAGTCCTGCTGCCTCTTGAACCAATCCCTTAGCCCACATACCCTCAACTCTTCTAGCTAGGCGCTCAACCAGATGCTCTCTTGAAGAGTTCAAACCAATTTCCAGCACAGGTAGGAAAGACTCAAGTTCTTCAGGAAGTGCAGCTGCAAAAGGTTCGCCAGTTATCATCACTATTTCAAGAGCTCGAACAATTCTGCGACCGTTCTGCGGTTCGATTCGACTTGCGGCGACTTCATCTAAAAGAGCTAGCTTGGCGTGCATGGCTAATGGCCCTAGGTCAACAAGTTGCTGTTCGAGTTCAGCTCTGAGCGCTTCATCTCGTCCTGGGAACTCAAAAGTGTTTAGTAAGGCGGCAACATAAAGCATCGAACCACCAACAACGATCGGCAGAACACCAGATTTGATTAGGTCTGAGATTTTCTGTCTAGCTATTACTTGGTAATTTGCTGCAGTGCTCTCCTGGTTGATCTCAAGCCAATCCAAAAGATGATGTTCGATGCCACCACGTTCAGCAAGGGGTAATTTTGCAGTTCCGATATTCATGCCCCTATAGAACTGCATCGAATCAGCATTGACTATTTCAGCCTTCACACCTTGCTGAGTTAACTGCTGAGCCAAAAAGATGCCTAGGTCGCTCTTACCGGTTCCGGTAGGGCCAACTATGCAAAGAAAAGATGGTGTGACTGAATCCATCTCTGAAACTACTTCACAGAGACGTTGAGATCGATTGTTCCCTTTTTCTTGGAACCAGAAACAACTGGAACATCACAACTATCAGCAAGAGCTTCAAAAGCATCACCTGCACGAGTGCATCTTACCTCAGGGATTGCATCGGTTTGTGCAATTAGGAAATAAGGCTTTGCATCAATTACAGTTGCCGATACTAAATCGCCCGGTCTCGGCTCAACTAAACTTTCTGGCCAATCGATGTGAACTAAACGCGCATCTCTGGCTCTTCCGGTTAGACGATGAGTGCGATCATCTTTTCTACCTTGATTATTGCCAACTAGAACTTCAACCCGTTTACCAATTTGCTTCTTGTTCTCATCCCAAGCCATGTCATTGACTACTTTAAGAAGACGCTCATAACGTTCCTGAACTACTTCCTTTGGAAGTTGATCAGGTAGTTCCGCTGCTGGAGTGCCAGGACGCTTTGAGTACTGGAAGGTGTATGTGATTGCGAATTTAGATTCACGAATGACGCGAAGGGTCTCCTGGAAGTCTTCTTCTGTCTCGGATGGGAAGCCAACGATGATGTCAGTTGAAATCGCAGCATCTGGAATAGCTGCTCGAACGCGATCTAAAATTCCGAGGTACTTTTCGCTTCGGTAGCTTCTGCGCATCTCTCTCAAGATTCTGTCGCTTCCTGATTGAAGCGGCATGTGCAACTGTGGCATAACATTGTGAGTTTCTGCCATGGCAGCAATAACATCATCTGTGAAGGCAGCCGGGTGAGGACTGGTAAATCTGACTCGTTCTAGTCCTTCAATTTCGCCACAAGCTCTCAATAACTTTGCGAAAGCACCCTTCTCACCAAACTCAACTCCATAGGTATTTACGTTCTGACCCAAGAGGGTAATCTCAATTACTCCCTGATCGACAAGTGCTTTTATCTCAGCAAGAATTTCACCCGGTCGACGGTCTCGCTCTTTACCGCGGAGACTTGGAACGATACAAAAAGTGCAGGTGTTATTACAGCCGACGCTAATCGAAACCCAGGCAGCATAAGTTGAATCACGTTTAGTAGGAAGATCGCTTGGGAAAGTTTCGAGCGCTTCAAGAATTTCAATTTGCGCTTCATCGTTATGTCTGGCTCTATCCAAAAGCGCAGGTAGTGAACCAATATTGTTGGTTCCAAAGACCACATCAACCCAAGGCGCTTTGGACACGATGATCTCTCGGTCCTTTTGAGCTAAGCAACCGCCAACGGCAATCTGGAAATCTGGGTTCTCTAACTTGCGTTCGTAGAGTTGGCCAAGGTTGCCGTAGAGCTTGTTATCAGCATTCTCACGAACAGCGCAGGTATTGAAAACCAGCACATCAGCATCTGCTCCAACCTCAGCTTGGACATAGCCAGCATCCTCGAGTAAGCCTGATAAGCGCTCACTGTCGTGAACGTTCATCTGACAGCCGAAGGTCTTTACCTCGTAGCTGCGTGTCTTGGTGGTCATTTCACCAATTTTAGCCACCCGAACCTAATTAGGTCAGTTGTTCAGTTGCATATCGAACTGCAGCCCAGACTACAGAGCTCGAATAACCCTTGCGGGATAAGAATCCAGCTAGCCTTCGCTGCCTAACATCAGGCTCGAGTTTGAGTAATTGACGCATTCTCTTCTCAGCCATTAACTTGGCAGCCTCGAGCTCTGTGTCCTGATCAATTCCACTTAGAGCGGCATCGATGGCATCCTTAGGCAATCCCTTTTCAGCCAATTCTCTTGCGATGATCGACTTCGCCTTAGCTTTTCTGGTTAGTGCGATTTCAACGAGATCTTTTGCTAACGCGAAGTCATCAATAAGAGATACCTCAATGAAACGAGCGATAATCTGGTCAACAATCTCTCTTGGAAACTCTTTAGCCACAAGTGCTGTTCTGAGAGCACGAGAGGATTTTCCTCCTCGCGCAATCATTTTCAAGAGAGCTTGACGAACCTCCTCTTCCAAGGAGTCGACAGACTTCAACGAGTATTTAGAAACATTCCCTGACTCTGCAGCTTCTTTTAGAATCTGCTCGATATCCATGATTAGTCGTTTACAGCTTTAAGTTCTGTGGCGTCTTCAACAGGAAGATCTGCAACTGCTCGTGGAACACCAATGCCAAGCTTTGTCTTTATCTTCTGTTCAATTTCGTTAGCTACTGCCGGGTTATCAATCAAGTAGTTTCTTGAATTCTCTTTACCTTGGCCAAGCTGTTCGCCTTCGTAGGTATACCAAGCGCCAGATTTCTTGACGATCTCTTGCTCAACTCCAAAGTCGAGCAAGCTTCCTTCACGAGAAATACCAACTCCATAAATAATGTCAAATTCTGCCTGCTTGAAAGGAGGTGCCATCTTGTTCTTGACCACCTTCACGCGAGTGCGGTTACCAACTGCTTCCTGGCCATCCTTTAGTGTTTCGATGCGTCTCACATCTAGACGAACTGAAGCGTAGAACTTAAGTGCTTTACCTCCAGCAGTTGTTTCAGGAGATCCAAAGAACACACCGATTTTTTCACGCAACTGGTTGATGAAGATTGCTGTGGTCTTGGTATTACTTAGAACACCGGTTAGCTTTCTTAGAGCCTGAGACATTAGACGAGCCTGAAGACCCATGTGTGAGTCTCCCATTTCACCTTCGATTTCGGCTCTAGGTACCAAAGCAGCCACTGAGTCGATGACGATGATGTCAATCGAACCCGAACGAATCAATGTGTCAGCAATTTCTAGAGCTTGCTCACCTGTGTCAGGTTGGCTTACTAGCAAAGCATCAATGTCAACACCGAGTGCCCTTGCATACTCTGGATCTAGGGCGTGCTCCGCATCAATGAAGACAGCTATTCCGCCGGCCTTCTGGCAATTCGCAATAGCGTGCAAAGCCACGGTGGTCTTACCTGAAGATTCAGGCCCATAAATCTCTACGATTCTTCCCTTAGGGAAACCTCCAATACCCAAAGCAACATCTAGTGCGATGGAGCCTGATGGGATAACTTCAACTGGAGCTCTTTCGTCCGAACCAAGTCTCATAACTGAGCCCTTGCCGAATTGTTTGTCTATTTGTGCGAGCGCAGTGTCTAGCGCTTTGTCGCGATCTGATGCTGATGGCATTGCCGTTCCTTTTCTGCCGCCTGGGCGACTGGTTTTATGCTGTCATGACACTACGAAGGAACACTGCTTTGGTGGGAGTGTTCCGCTGAATTGTTGATAACTTTTACCAAAAACTCAACTGTGTACAGCCTAGCAATATTCGAACATAATTACGAATAAAAATCTAATCGGCGTGTCTATCTTTCGGCTTTTTGTTCAAACCGTGCCAACGCTCTTTTGGGACGTTCTGGGCTCTGCAAATTGCCTCCCAGATCTCCCTGGGGTCAATACCTGCATCAAGCGCCTTCTGGCCGGTGAGATCACCAAGTTCAATTAGGGCTAAGTCCCGCAGCAGAACAGCCGCATAGGCTGCCCCGAACTCGTTAGCCATCAATGTTTGAAAGTCGCTTAGTCGCACGGTTAGACGATAACCCGAGAAGCCCCTAAATGCCTGCTAACCAGACCCGCAAGTCTTAAAGAAAAGAACCCCCGAAGCATTGCCTCGGGGGTTCCATAGCCAATTCCTAGCGGGAATTGGTCAAGCTTGGTGAATCGTAACTAGTTACGAACTCGACTGGGACTGTGTCAGGGATGACAACGGTCTCAACCGCTTCAAAACGCTCTGCTACCAGGCGCATAATCTGCGAGATTGGAACATCTAGAGCATAAGCAACAGAAGCAAGAATCTCCGAAGAGGCTTCCTTCTGGCCGCGCTCGATCTCGCTTAGGTATCCCAATGCAACTGCTGCACGAGATGCTACCTGACGAAGGGTGTGTCCCTTCTGCTGGCGGAGGTCACGAAGCACATCACCGATTTCTTGACGAACTAGAGCCATTTAGGGCCTCCTTTCATAGAGCTTCAAAAACCATCTTTGGTTCCTGCCGGGAAATTGCTTTCCCGTAGAAATAACTTACCTGTTTCTAGTGACATTTTGCCCTTAGATTGCTGAAAGTTACCTTGGAATTCAATCTGCCCAGATTGCCCTCACATAGTAAACAACCAAGCTACCGGGCTAAGTATTCCTGAATATGTGAAATTGCCGAGGAGACACTTTGGGCTCTGATTGAGGACCTATCCCCTGAAAAATGATCTTCCCAGACCTTGACCCCGTGTTTTCCAGCCACAGCTATGAACACAGTTCCGACCGGTTTGCCATCTTGTTCATCTGGACCTGCAACACCAGTGGTTGAAACACCAATGATGTGCTCTGTTGCGAGCAAAAGTTGCAAGGACATTCTGGAACGAATTCCTTCAGCCATCTGAACAGCTACTTCTGGATCAACTGCACCATTTGATTCAAGTAATTGAGGATTCACTCCGAGCACAGATGCTTTGAGCCCAGTTTGATATGCAACAACAGAACCTAGAACAACATTTGAAGCCCCTGGCACGGCAACTAGCTCACTACATAACATTCCACCGGTTAGAGATTCAGCGATAGCAAGTTTCAATCCTTTGCCCTCGAGCTGTTTCAGCAGTTCAGCGGCAGACATTTATCTTGACTCTCTGATGTATTTGATTGCTGACCACCAAGTCAGAAATACTGCGCCGTAAATTAGACCAAATCCGATATCAAATCTTGGATTAAACATTATTAGATTCAGTGGTGAAATAACCCAGCCCAAAGCAATTGATTGCATAACAGTTTTCAACTTTCCGCTACTGGAAGCAGGAATAACTTTGTCTCTAAGTACGACTAGTCGATAAACAGTCATACCGATTTCTCGAACCAAAATTGCAATAGTTACCCACCAAAGCATGACATTCAAAAGCGACAGCACTAAAAATGTTCCACCAATCAAAACCTTGTCGGCAATTGGATCTAATAACTTGCCCAGCTTGGTGACGGTGTTGTTTCTACGAGCAATCGCTCCATCAATACCATCGGTAGCTGAGATGAGTATGAAAGCTAAAAGTAAATACCAGCCAACTACTTGACCCGGCACATAGTAAACATACAAAAACCAAAGGAACACTGGAGCCATGAGAATTCTTGCTATGGTAACCAAGTTTGCAGCATTCAACATCAGGAGCCTCTTCTTAGTTTCGTCCGGTTAGTTGCCAGGCATCGCCATCATCTTCATCAGCGTCTGTTGCCGGTGGAATAAAATCTGCGAAGTCGCCCGCACCTTGATCAACGACAGCTGCCGCTTGGGTCACCTGAGTGCTGGCCTTGCTACCGGTTTCACCACGAAGTTGAGCAAGAATTGTTGGCAGATCTTCTGGGCGAACCATCACATCACGAGCCTTAGATCCTTCGCTCGGTCCAACAATATTTCTAGATTCCAAGAGGTCCATCAAGCGACCGGCTTTAGCGAATCCGACTCTAAGTTTTCTCTGCAGCATTGAAGTTGAGCCAAACTGTGAAGAAATAATCAACTCAGCAGCCTGCAAAAGAACTTCTAAATCATCACCTATATCTGCATCAACAACATTTCTAGTGGCGACTTCGCTGACATCCTGGCGATACTCCGGCTGCATTTGATTCTTTACGTGAGCCACGATGGTAGCTAATTCACTCTCGGTAATCCAAGCACCTTGAACACGCATTGGCTTGTTGGTTCCCATCGGCGAGAACAAAGCGTCGCCTTGACCAATAAGTTTTTCCGCACCCTGCTGATCCAGGATAACCCTTGAATCAGTAAGCGATGAAACAGAGAACGCTAATCGGCTTGGAACGTTTGCCTTGATAAGGCCTGTCACCACATCAACTGAAGGTCTTTGCGTTGCAAGAACTAGATGGATACCAGCAGCACGAGCAAGCTGAGTAATACGAACGATAGAGTCTTCAACTTCTCTCGGTGCGACAATCATCAAGTCTGCAAGTTCGTCAACAACTACCAATAAATAGGGATATGGCTGCAACTTTCTTGAGGAGTTTTCAGGCAGTTTCACTTCCCCAGCAACAAGAGCTCGGTTGAAATCATCCACATGTTTGAAACCGAACGAAGCTAGATCGTCGTAACGCGCATCCATTTCCTTCACAACCCATTGCAACGCTTCGGCTGCCTTCTTTGGATTAGTAATGATCGGAGTTATCAGGTGAGGAACACCTTCGTAAGCAGCTAACTCAACGCGCTTAGGGTCAATCAGAACCATTCGTACTTCAGCAGGTTTAGAGCGCATCAAGACTGAAGAGATCATGGAGTTCACAAAGGAAGACTTTCCTGCACCAGTTGCACCAGCAACGAGCAAGTGCGGCATCTTCGCAAGGTTGGCAACAACGTAGCCACCTTCAACATCTTTACCAATGCCAATAGTCAACGGGTGCTTGCTCTGCTGAGCAACAGAGGATCGTAAAACATCGCCAAGGGAAACCGTCTCGCGATCTATGTTCGGAATCTCAATACCAATTGCAGATTTACCGGGAATTGGGGCAAGAATTCTTACCTCGTTGCTTGCTACCGCATAAGAGATGTTTCCGGCAAGACGGGTGACGGCCTCTACCTTCACACCAGGCTTTACTTCAACTTCATACCTTGTAACGGTTGGTCCTCTAGAGAATCCACTGACCTTTGCATCGACACCAAACTCTTGAAATACCGAGTTCAATGAATCAACCACTGCATCGTTAGCTGCTGTTTTTGCCTTGGGAGGTGTTCCTGCTACTAGTAAAGAAGCTGGCGGTAGAACGTAAGCGCGTTTAGGTTTCGCCGGAGCAGATTCCTGAGCTGACACAACTGCACTCTCGATTGGATCCAAAATAGTAGTCTCAGTAATAACCGCAATCGGTTCCGTTACATTCTCTTCAGTAACTGAAATTGGCTCAGTGCTCGCTTCTGCTTCCTGGGCATCAAATATTTCTTCCAGAGTCATCGTTTCGTCACCAGTTATGACCGGTGTCTCATACGCCTCTTTCTCAGACTTAGATCTCTTCCACCAAGGAACCTTGGTTCCATCAAAAGCATCATCAACTTCTTCTTCAACTTCTTTAGTTTCTTTTTCAGAACCAGGGAAAAGATGGTGATAAAACTCAACGATTCTTGCTTTGACTTTATTCGGTGCAGTCTTGGTCATAATCAAAAGCGAACCTATTGCCAAGATTCCAACTACTGCCCCAGCACCCCAAACCGTAAGGGTGTTTATAAACACCACTGTTATAAGCCAGCCAAATAATCCACCAGCTTGAGGTAGGTCACCACTAGATGGCTGTGGCTGCGAACTAAACAAGTGGAAGAAACCGGCAACGCTGATCAGCAGCACGACCCAGCCAAGACCAACTCGGGTGTTATCCCTAACCGTAGATGGATGCCTCATCAAATACATGGCAAAGATAATCATGACAACAGGTAGAGCAACTGACAGCCGACCAAATAGTAGCCCGGCAGTCCAATCGTTCAAAGTCTTAGCGAAGTTATCCGGCTGCCCAACTTCTGCCGGGAAGAACCAAGTATCAATGGCACCGGCAACGCCAAGGAGAAATAGCGCAAAGGGTGCGCCGTCTCGACGGTCTTCTTTAGCAATCTTCTCTGAGGTCAAAGAGCGTGCTAGCCAACCAATTACCGCGGCTCCGGCAAGGTAAACCCAAATGATCGATCGGAGTAGCCAATTTCGGCTCTCTCTTTGGGCTTTAGGTGCTTTACTCTGCTTAGCGGGTGCGACCCTGCCGCGCGGTTTAGCTGGTTTACGTGATGCCATGACTTCAAAAATAACAGCGACCCCTGTCAATACAGGTCAGGCAGGGCAGGAAAGGTTACGCCAGTGGCTTATTAACCCTCTATGACAACGGGAATAATGACTGGCCTTCTCCGGTGGGTGCGGTTAACCCAGGTACCAATAGTTCGTCTTATGACCTGTTGCATGGCATAGGTATCCCTAATCCCCTCCTGGGCAGCCTCCCCTAGAGCCTTCTCAATCAAAGGCTTCACATCGTCAAAGACGTGGTCATCTTCGGCATAAGCCTTAGCCCTGATTTCAGGGCCAACGATAATTCGACCGGTTTCTTTGTCCATAACGGCAAATATCGAGATAAAGCCTTCTTGAGATAGCAGTCTGCGATCTTTTAGATCATCTTCGGTGATCTTGCCAACAGTCTTGCCATCGACATAGAGCATTCCACATTCAACTGCACCAACAACTTGAGCTCGACCGTTTACCAGGTCAATAACCCAGCCGTCTTCAACAATGAGTACTCGCTCTGACGGGATACCGGTTTTCTCAGCTAGCGCTCCATTAGCAATTAGATGACGATATTCACCGTGAACCGGCATCGCATTCTTGGGCTTCAAGATGTTGTAACAGTAGAGAAGTTCTCCTGCTGCAGCATGTCCCGATACGTGCACCTTGGCATTGCCCTTGTGAACCACGTTTGCTCTGAGACGAGTTAGCTGATCAATGACACGGTAGACAGCATTCTCGTTGCCTGGAATAAGTGATGAGGCAAGAATTACGGTGTCACCTTCACCAACGGTGATCTGATGCTCACTATTCGCCATCTTGGAAAGCACTGCCATCGGTTCACCTTGGGAACCAGTACACATGTAAACAATCTCATTCTCAGGAATGCTATCGGCATCTTTGAAATCAATAAAGATATCTTTTGGCGCATCTAGGTAACCAAGATCAGATGCAATCTGCATGTTACGCACCATGGATCTGCCAACAAGAGCAACCTTGCGGTTATGAGCAGCCGCTGCGTTTAGTACCTGCTGAACACGGTGCACGTGAGAAGAGAAGCTAGCAACAATAACTTTGCCAGGGGTTCTTGAAATAACATCGTCGATAACTGGGCCAATGTCTTTCTCCAGTGGAGTAAAACCTGGCACATCAGCATTCGTTGAATCAGCCATAAACAAATCAAGGCCTTCTTCACCAATGCGAGCAAACGCTCGAAGGTCGGTCAGCCTGTTATCAAGGGGTAACTGGTCCATCTTGAAATCACCGGTGTGTAATACAGAACCAGCAGCAGTGCGGATAACAACAGCTAGAGCATCAGGAATCGAGTGATTAACAGCGATGAACTCTAAATCAAAGCTGGCAACAGTTTTTCTGTCCCCTTCGCGAACAACATACTGATGACCAAAAATCTTGTGTTCTTTGAGCTTGGCATCAACAAAGGCAAGAGTCAGCTCTGATCCATACATCGGGATGTCTTCGCGCATCTTCAAAAGGTATGGCACTCCACCGATGTGATCTTCGTGACCGTGGGTAAGCACGATTCCGATAATGTCTGCTAGACGATCATTGAGGTAATTGAAGTCAGGAAGAATAAGGTCAACACCAGGTTGGTGTTCTTCAGGAAAGAGAACACCGCAGTCAACGATGAGTAACTTGCCATCGATTTCGAATACGGTCATGTTACGACCGATTTCACCAATGCCACCTAGTGGAATGATTCGGAGGGTTCCAGCCTTTAGAGCTGGTGGATTTGGAAGAGCTTCAAACATCTGGACACCTATCTGGTTGTGCCAGCCACCTTTGGCAGAGCACCACCGGCTGCTGCGTTGCGATCTGGACGGAAGTTTGTGAAGTTCAAGCCGGGAACAGTGCCCACCTTATCAATATCCGCTTCAATTCTGGCAGCCTCTGATTCTTCAGGGCCAACAAGAGGTAAACGAACTCGAGGACTATCAATTAGACCTAGCCCCTGCAAAATGTATTTAGAAGCAACGGTTCCTGGCACATGTGTCATAGCTGCGCGAACTAGCGGCTCTAACGCGGTGTGAACTTTCAAGGCACTTTCAAAATCATTGCGGTTAGTAGCATCAACAAGATCACGGTAAGCCTTAGGTGCAATGTTTGCTGTCACACCAATCAAGCCAGTTGCACCAATAGCTATGTGCGGGAGAATGTTGCTGTCGTCGCCTGAGAAGTAAAACAGATCAGTTTCGTTTAGCACTCTGGAAACCTGAGCAAAATCCCCTTTGGCATCTTTGATAGCCATAATGTTTGGGTGCTTAGCTGCCCGAAGAATTGTTTCAAACTGAATTGGAATACCAGTTCTACCTGGAATGTCATACAAGATAACTGGAAGATCAGTGGCATCAGCAAT
>Ga0304729_1000394_pt1 | contig 32713 bp, 35 predicted proteins | sample C_131016_MF_Meta_FD_190475 | JGI IMG/M metagenome (GOLD analysis project Ga0304729, IMG submission 190475) | Freshwater microbial communities from Lake Croche, Canada to study carbon cycling - C_131016_MF_MetaG (v2) (version 2) | ecosystem: Environmental > Aquatic > Freshwater > Lake | place... | reverse complement strand
AATTAGTTTTTTTTTTTTTTTATTTTTTTAATTTTTTTCTCTTTTTTTTATTTTTTTTTTTTTTTTTTTACTTTATATTAATTTTTAGAACAATACAATAATTTTTTATGAAACCTTTTTTTTATATTGATTTAGATGTTATTTATATTATTTTCTACTTGTTTATAGTTTTTATTTGTTTGACAAAAAAAATTTTTGAGGATTTAGGTGGCCATACTTTTTCTATTGTAAAACTTGAGTTTTTGTTTTTTTTATCTTTTGTAATTTATCATTTAATTTATTTTGTTTTTATTTTTATCATTTTGTATAATAAAGCTCAAATGGTTTATTATGATAGCATTTTGATTGACAAAGTTCTAATAAATTATTTTATAATTGAAATTTTCAATACTTTAGATGTTTATTTTTTATTAGTTTTTTTATCTTGTTTTTCTAGTTGTTTTGTTTTGTCTTTAAACATAACAGAAAATTTTATTGAGGATAAAAATAAACTTTTCTTGTTATGTTTAAATTATTTAATTTGTTTTATTTACTTTTTTTCTATTTTTTCTTGTTCTTTCTGTTTTTTTATTGTTCTTTCTCTTAAATAAAATATAGCCAAAGGGTAAGGCGCTTGTTTTTGATACAAGAGATTAAAGGTTCGAATCCTTTTATTTTATTTATTAAATATAAAGTGTATAGCTCAATTTGGTGGAGCGTTGAACTTTTAATTCACTGGTTTTGGGTTCAATTCCCAATACACTTAAAAATTTTAGTTTTAATTTTATGTTTTTTTTATATATACTAAAAGTTTTAGCGATTTTTTTTATTGGTAATTTTATTTTTCTTTTAGTACATTTTCCTTGGTTACAGACAAAATTAATGATTTTTGAAACTTTTCAATCTTTATTAATAGATTTAAGGTATTTAATTCTTCTTCTTCCTGCTCTTTTTTATCTCTTTTTGTGGTCTGTTTTCTGGGAGTATTCTAAAATTTATATTTTAAGTTTTCCTTCGTGTTTACAAAATTTTTTCTACTTATATTTTAAAAAACAAATTTATAGTGATAAACTTTTCAATTTAATTAATTTAAAAAATTTGAATTTTTGTTGGACAATGCACGGTTTTAGATTGTTTTTACAATATTGGTTAAGCGTTTTATTTGGTCTTGTTTTTATATTTTTTAATCCAGATTTTCCTACATTGTATTTACCTTTTATTCCTTTTCATTTTGTGTTTTGGTTTTTTGTTATGCAAACATATTATTTTGTGAATAGTAATTTAAAGAAAAGTATTTTTTTTTTTTTAATAACTATATTGGGTTTGTTTATGATTTCTATAATTTTATTTTTAGGTTTTATTTTTCATGTTATAAGATTTATAGCTTCTTTTTAATTTTAAAAATTAGTCAAAAAAAAATTTTTTCGATATAAAGAGAAAAAGTTTTTTCTAAAGAACTTAAATTTGTAAAATAGAGTAGTTAGGTTAACTTGTCGGTTTCATAGTCCGAAGATCGTAGGTTCAAATCCTGCTTTTGCAATTAATAACAATATTATTAAAATTTTTTAATTTATGAAATTTTTCGTTTTTTTACATTTCTTACAAAATATTAAATTTTTTATTAAAAAAATAAAAAATTTAATAAATAATTATCCTTGGTTAAAAATTGTTTTGGAGTACGTTTGGTTTTTAGTTTTATTAGTGTTTTGGATCCTATTTTTATTTTTTCTTTTTTACGGTTCGTTTTCGTTTATGGACGACATAAATGACTTGGATTTACAGGACAAAGCTGTATTTAAAGGTTACATGTCTGAACCAGACGAGAATTATCCAGATTATTTAGTCGAATGGTCAGAACAAAAAAAAGAGGAGTATAAAGATTTACTAGCTCCGGATACAGTTAATTTCATGCGTAACTGTTTGTTGTTTCAAACAGCCTTTTATGCTGTTGTTATTGTATACGAGATAGCAATAATAATCTTAACTCCGAAATAAGTATTTTTGATTCATTTTTAATTAATCTGAACAGGTTTTATAAAAATATTATGTTTATTTCTAGTTTATTAGAACAGTTTGAAATTATCCCTATTTATTCTTTGTTTTTCAGTGTATTTGATTTTAGTATTACAAATTCTGTTTTTATTTTATTTTTTATTTTTGTATTTAATTTTTTTATTTTGAAAATTATTATTAGTCCTAAAGATTTAAGCTTTTTTTTAATTCCTACAATTTATCAGCAAATTTTGGAACACATTTATTTAATGATTACAAGTTTAATAATTGAGAATTTAGGAAAGAACAAAGGTTCTCAATTTTTTCCTTTAGTTTTTTCTATATTTTTTTTTATTCTTTGTTTAAATGTTATAGGGTTGGTACCATACAGTTTTACGTTGACAAGTCATTTAATATTAACTTTTTCCTTTAGTTTTTTTTTATTTTTAGGGATTAATATTATTGCTATTTTATTGCACAAGCTTAAAATTTTTTCATTGTTTTTACCTAAGGGTACCCTTATTTTATTAGCTTTTTTATTAGTCCCAATTGAATTAATTTCATATTTATCTAAACCAATTAGTTTGTCTATTCGACTTTTTGCTAATATGATGGCAGGTCACGCTTTATTAAAAGTTATTGCTGGTTTTGCAATTACTCTTTTAGGTTGCCAAGGTGTTTATTTTCTTCTTCATTATTTCGTTATAGGTTTATTATTTCCGTTATTTTTACTAGAATTTGGGGTGGCTTTAATTCAATCATTTGTTTTTAGTCTATTAATTTGTATTTACCTAAATGATGCTATTAATTTACATTAGTTATAAAAAATAAATAGTTAACGTGAAACCTTAACGAATTCATCGGTTATATATTTAGATGCTATTAGATACTTGTAAGGAAACATAGTTTTTAAAAAATTAACTAGTAAATATTAGATAATAGTTTTTAGAATCCTAGTTTTTAATTGCATTAAACGAATGCCTTGAATTTTAAAATAAAAGTTGTGTATTGCAAAAATTAAATTTGAATAATTTTGAAATTTAATAACTTTTTAAAAAATTTATCTTTTGAGAATTATTTAAAAGTGAAGTAAAACATTTTAGTAACTTAAAAACAAATCAAACGAGTTAGCATTAGTAGTGGCGAGCGAATGTGTTCTAAGGTAAACACTATAAATTTTATTTGAAACTCAAAGAAGGTGTCAGTCCTGTAAAATAGTATTTTAGTTAAATAAAGGAACGATTTATGTTAAAATTGTTCTTATGGGGATCTACTCTCAATCCTTAATTTTTTTAAAATATCGATAGTGAATAGTACCGTGAGGGAAAGGTGAAAAAGAACTTATAAGAGTTAAAAGAACCTAAAATTTAATGCATACAATCTGTCGTAGCTTTTTAGTCGCGGCGTACCTTTTGCATAATGGGCCAGTGAGTTTATTTTTTTGGCAAGTTTAATTATTTTTGTAGACTAAGAAAAATCAAATTCAAATGAATATAAAGTCAAAAACTTAAGACCCGAAGCTGTGTGATCTAACCATGAACAGGTTGAAAATATTGTATTACTACAAATTGGAGGACCGAACTCGTATCTGTTGAAAAAGATTGGGATGATTTGTGGTTAGGGGTGAAAGGCTAATCAAACACAGGTATAGCTGGTTTTCTGCGAAATATATTTTAGTATAGCTTATAATTAATAAAAATGGGGTAAAGCACTGATAAAGTGAGGGGGAAATTTTATCTTACTAAATTTTATTCAAACTCATAATACGTTTTTAATTTTTATAAAGTCAGACTTTAGGTGCGAAGGTCTAAAGTCAAGAGGGAAACAGCCCAGATTATTAAATAAGGACTTAAATTTAGTACTTAAGTGTTAAGAAGATTATAAAATAATGACAATTTTGAAGTGGGCTTGGAAGCAGCCATCTTTTTAAGAAAGCGTAACAGCTCATTAATCTAGTTTTATAGTTTCGAAGATTTATTGAGTCTAAAAGACTAATCCGAATTTGTAGCTTTCTAATTAATAATATTAGAAGGGGTAGCAGAACTTTTTGTAAATTGATGAAGAATATTTTAAAAAATATTTGGAGATATCAAAAGTGAGTATACTGGCATAAGTAGCTGTAAATAATGTTTAATCATTGTCGCTGAAAGCCCAAAGTTTTCAATTTAACACTTGATGAAATTGAGTAATATCGATCCCTAAGACAAATTACTAACGTATAAGTTAATGGGTTTTTAACAGTGACAATTTCTATTTTTATTAGTATTTGTTTAAATTAAATTTAAACAAATACTAATAAAAATAGAAATTCGAGAAACAGCTTTAAAAAAAATCGTACTTTAAACCGACTCAGGTGGGTGGGTAGAAAATACTAAAGCGTACAAGAGAATTGTGTTGAAGGAACTCGGCAAATTGGCCCCGTAACTTCGGGATAAGGGGTGACCTATTAGGTTATCATTAAAGAGAGAGAAGCGACTGTTTAACAAAAACACAAATCTCTGCTAATTCGAAAGAAGATGTATAGGGATTGACACCTGCCCGGTGCTGTAAGGTTAAGTGAATGTGCTGTTGCACTGAAATTATTCCCCAGTAAACGGCGGCTGTAACTCTGACGGTCCAAAGGTAGCGAAATTCCTTGTCGGGTAAGTTCCGACCTGCATGAATGGTGTAACGACTTCTCTACTGTCTCCAACATACTCTTGGTGAAATTGAACTACCCGTGAAGATGCGGGTTATTTATAGTTAGACGGAAAGACCCCGTGCACCTTTACTATAATTTTAAGTTGTGTTTTTGATTGTATTGTGTAGAATAGGTGGAAGTTATTACTTTAGTGAAATACCACCCTAAACTTTTAAAAACACTTCACTTTTTAGGACAGCTTATGCGAGATAGTTTGACTGGGGCGGTCACCTCCTAAAGAGTAACGGAGGTGTGCATAAGATATATTTTTGTATTTTTATTAATACCATAAGCGTAATGGCACATATATATTTGACTGTAAGATTGACCAATCGAACAGAGATTAAAGTCGGCCATAGTGATCCGGTAGTTCTGAGTGGAAAGGCTATCGCTCAACGAATAAAAGGTACGCCGGGGATAACAGGCTGATGGTTTCTGAGAGTCCATATCGACGAGACCGTTTGGCACCTCGATGTCGGCTCATCACATCCTGGAGTTGAAGTAGATTCCAAGGGTTCGGCTGTTCGCCGATTAAAGTGGTACGTGAGCTGGGTTCAGAACGTCGTGAGACAGTTCGGTCCCTATCTGCTATAAATTTTGAAAATATAAAAGATTAAATTTTAGTACGAGAGGACCAAATTTAGTACACCTATGGTGTATCGGTTGTTTTTTAAGCAATGCCGAGTAGCTACGTGTATAAAAGATAATTGCTGAATGCATCTAAGCAAGAAACTTTCTTTTTATCAAGTTTTTTAAATTCGTAAAAGATTATTACGTAAATAGGCTAATAATTTATAAATTTTTAAGATTTTTGTTTATTAGTACTAATTTTATTTTGTTTTATTAAAAATATATTTTTAATAAAATTTTTACAGTTATTTTATCAATTAGTTTAATAAAAATTTAATTTTTGTGAAAAATGTGAGTTTGATCCTGGCTCAGGATGAACGCTGGCGGTATACTTTACACATGCTAGTTAAATTTGATTCAAATAGCGTACAGGTGAGTAAAATTTAAGAACCTACCTTATTTTAAAAAATAAATTGTATTTAGTTTATTCTAAAGAGTGTTTATTCAGCAATAATTTTTAGGTTAAATACCGATTTAAGATGGGCTTAAATAGGATTAGGTAGTTGGTGTGATAAAAGCTCACCAAGCCGACGATCCTTAGTTGGTCTGAGAGGACGATCAGCCACATTGGGACTGAGACAAGGCCCAAGCTTTTGCCAGCAGTGAGGAATATTGGACAATTTGCGAAAGCTTGATCCAGTAATACCGTGTAAGTGAGGACAGCAAAAAAGATTGGTAGTAAAAAGTTAAACATTTATTATCAATTGGTTGTAAAACTTTTTCATTAACGAAGATAATGACAGTAGTTAAAAAAGAAACCCCGGCTAACTTCGTGCCAGCAGCCGCGGTAATACGAAGGGGGTAAGCGTTATCCGTAATGATTGGGCGTAAAGGGTGTGTAGATTGTTATTTTTTTATAAATAAAATTTTATAAATAATCTTTTAAAATATGTTTTATTAAAAAGTGACTGGAGGTTATGGGAAGAAAATAGAATTTTATACATAGGGGTAAAATCCTAAAATTTATGAAGGAATGTCAAAGGCGAAAGCATTTTTCTACAATAATCCTGACGTTGAGGCACGAAAGCGTAGGTAGCAAACGGGATTAGATACCCCGGTAGTCTACGCCGTCAAATATGGAGGTTAATATTGGAATTTTTTTCTTTTATACAGTTAACACGTTAAACCTTCCGCCTGGGGAGTACGATCGCAAGATTGGAACTCAAAGGAATTGACGGGGGTCTACACAAGTGGTGGAGCATGTGGTTTAATGCGATAATACGCGCAAAATCTTACCAGTTTTTGTATAAAATTATTAAAATTAAAAAATTTTAATTTTAATTAAACAACTAAATATAGTATTTAGTATAATATTTAATTTTACAGGTGTTGCATGGCTGTCGTCAGCTCGTGCCGTGAGGTGTTTGGTTAAATCCTTTAACGAGCGCAACTCTTTTTTTAAGTTGATCTTTTATTTTTTTTAATTATAAAATCTACTCTTAAAATACAGCTGATGATAAATCAGAGGAAGGAGAGAATAACGTCAAGTCCTTATGGCCCTTATAAACTGGGCTACACACGTGCTACAAAGACAATTACAAAGGGTATTTACAATAGAAAGATTTAAAGTTAATCCATAAAAGTTGTCGTGTTCGGATTGTAGGCTGTAACTCGTTTACATGAAGTTGGAATCACAAGTAATCGTAGATCAGCACGCTACGGTGAATTTGTACTTAGACCTTGTACACACCGCCCGTCACATGCCGGAAGATTTTTCTAATTGAAGATTTTTAAAAAAAGTTATTTGTTAATTTCTCTTTATAGTTTTTTTTAAATAATGATATTTAAAAATTAAAATCAGAAATGTTAACTGGGATGAAGTCGTAACAAGGTAATTGTACGGGAACGTGCAGTTGGAATAAAATACTTTTTAATTTTTCTTTATTTTTAGTTTTTAAATTTATGTTTTTAATACAATTAGTTTCAAATTTTTCTTTATTTTTTATTGGTATTATAGGGATTATACTAAATCGTCAAAATATTTTAACAGTTTTAATGTGTATCGAACTGGTTTTATTAAGTATTAACTTAAATTTTATTTTATTTTCGATTTATTTAGATGATTTAAGTGGTCAAATTTTTTCTTTTTTTATATTAACAGTTGCCGCATCAGAATCGGCTGTTGGATTGGCAATTATAATTGTTTACTTTCGTATTCGTGGAAGTATTCATATTTTACAGTCATCAGCGTTAAAAGGTTAATTTATTTATGTTTAGTTTTTGTAGATTGTTATTTTTTAAGTTTAATTATATATAGAATTTATGCCTCAATTTGATTTTTATTCATTTTCTGTTCAAATTTTTTGGATTTTAGTTGGTTTTAGTTTATTTTATTTTTTTATTTTACGCTTTTATTTAGTTCCTGTTTCAGAGGTTTTAAAATGGCGTAAAAAACTATTAGGTGATAAATAAAAATTTGTTTAAATATTAGCCTTTTTGGTTTTTAACTACGATATTTATATGACTTTAAATTCTATTAAATTTTTATTAAAGTTAAAAAACTCCGCTTTTAAATTAATGTTTTCTTGTGTTTGTTTAGCCTCAAATGATAAAATTCAATTATGTAAACTTTTATATAAAAAAGGTTTAATTCAAAATTTTGTTGTTAAAAACAATTATATTATTGTTCATAATCGTTTTGTAAACAACTCTTCCCCCCTAAAAAATTTTAAACTAATTTCTCGTCCTTCTCGAACTATTATTTTATCAAATAAAATTATTCATCGATTAAAAGTATCTTCCTCTGTTTTTTTCTTTTTAACTTTAAAAGGTTTATGCACTTTAAATGAATGTAAAGTTTTAAACTGCGGAGGCATTTTATTATTTATATGTTAGTTGAAAAAAAAAACTTAATAATAATTCCAATAAATTGTAGTATAAAATTTTTAGTTTGTTTTAACTCCAAATTTTTAATTGTTAATGTTAATAAGTATCCTCAAGAAAATTATTTTGTTTTAATTCCAAAATTTATTCAAATAATTAAACAAGGTGTGCATATTTTTCTTAGTTTTAAACTATTTAATAAAGAAGGTATAACTAAAAAATTTTTTTTTAATTATTTTCAAAATTTATTAAATAGTTTTCGCTTAAAAAATTTTAAACAACTTTTATTGTTAGGACTGGGTCTAAAAATTTTTTGTGAAAACTCTATATTTTTAATGCGTTTAGGTTTTAGTCACAGTATTACCATTCCAAATATTTATAATTATGTAAGCAATTGTGTAATTTTAAAAATTGGTTTAAAAGGTTTTTTGATTACTTTCTATGGTTTTAATAAGACTAAAATGGGTAATTTAGTCGAAAAAATATATAAGCTGCGACCCGCCGACTGTTATAAAAAAAGAGGTTTTAATTATAAAAATAAATTTAATATATTAAAAATAGTAAAAAAAAAATAAATGCAACAAATATCTAATATTTTTTTAGTAAATTTATTAAAACAAGATGTTTTGTATATAAATCAAAAAAATAAAATTTTACAAATTAACCCTATTTTTTTTTTAATGAATTTAAAGCAAACTCTTCGATTAAAACAATTTAATTTACCTGTTGGTGTTTATATTAAAAATAAACAGTGTCGTGATATTATACAACATTTTTTAAGTAACACAAATCTTGTTTTTTTATCAGATGATAATTTTTTTGTTTTTAAAAATAATGTGTCTTTAATTTTTTTTATTCAAACACAGAATTTTTCTGATCAAAATTCTTTTAAAAATTTAAATTTTCGAAATAATTTTATTATTAACATAAATCAACAGGTTAATACACATAAAGTTTCGTGTCCGTTTTATTCTATTTTAATCGATAATTTTAAGATTAAAAATATTTTTTTTTTGATTACTTTTTTTCGTTTTTTTATAAAAACTAATCTTTTATAATTCATGCGTCTGTTACCAAAATATAAAAATTTATCTTCTTCTAAGCTTAGCTCATATAAATTAAGACTTTTAAAATTTAAACGCACCAAATGGAAAAAAACACTTTTTTTTTATAAATTTTTATCTTTAAAAAAGTGTTTTTATAATCATAAAAATATTTTAATTAGACTTAACTTCTGGAATCGTCTTGCCTTACACTATAAAAATTTTATGATTCTTAAACAAAAATATAAAAAACGTTTTGATGGTTTAATGTTAATTAATTTTCAGTCGGTTATTTTAAATGGAAAAGAGAAAAATATTTTTAAAATGGATTATACCTTAGAGGTTATGTTGTTTCATGTAGGTTTTTGTTCTAGTATTTATGAGGCTCAAAATTTAATTAAAAATAAAAAAATTTATTTAAATAATTTTTTATTTTGTCAGTTAAAAAAAATTTTAAAACAAGGTGACATTATACAAATTAAAGCACCTATAAAATATATTAATTCTTTTATTTCTTTTAATTTATATTATAATGTTTTAGAAATAGATTTTTATAATCAAATGTTTATTGTTCTAAAAGATTTTGAAGACTTAAAATATTCTGATCTATCTTTAATGTTTTTTGAGAATTATTCTGAACTTATTTAACTAAAAAGTCGGAATGTGGCGTAGATGGTAGCGTATCTGTTTTGGGAATAGATGGTCGTATGTTCAATTCATACCATTCTGAAAGATTCTATGTTAGTTTTTTTAAATATTATTTTATTATTTTCAGCTCTTTTTGTTTGGTTATCAGAAAATCCCGTACATTCGGTATTATTTTTAGTTATATCTTTTTTAAGTTCTGCAAGTATTTGTTTTTGTTTTGGTGCAGATTTTTTAGGATTAGTTTTTATTATTATTTACGTTGGTGCTATTGCTGTTTTGTTTTTATTTGTTGTAATGATGTTAGATATCAAATTGACAAAAATAAATTTTAATAATATTATTTATTTTATTTTATTTTTTCTTACAATTTTTATGCATTTATATCTTTTAAATAGCTTTATTTTTATTAATTTTGATTTTATAAATTTTACTTTTTTAAATTTTGATACTTTGGGAATTGAATTTTATTTAGCTCAAACTTTATACAATTATTTTTTATTAGGATTTTTATTGGCTGGAATTATATTATTAGTTGCGATGTTGGGTTCAATTTTATTAACATTAAATTTTTCTATTTATATTTTAACAAAAAAAACTCAATATACTAATTTAATACGTTCAGATAATTTTTTAACTTTTTTCACTTCTAAAAATTAAAAATTTTCGGGGTTATAACTTAATTGGTAGAGTGTGTGTTTTGCATACACAAAGTTATTGGTTCAAGTCCAATTAACTCCAAACCGTTTTTTTAAATAACTAACTTAACGGTAGAGTATTTCGCTTACAACGAAATGGTTATTGGTTCAAATCCATTGTTATTTAAAAGACAGGAGAATATAGCTTAAAGGTTTAGAGTGTTAAATTGTGGCTTTAATGGTTGTGGGTTCAATTCCCACTATTCTTCTCTTTAAAATTCTATAACTTACTTGGCGGAAATGGTAGACGCGACAGACTTAAAATTTGTTCTTTTTTAAAGGTGTTGGTTCAATTCCAATAGTTAGTAGATTTTATATAAAATAAAATTTTTTAATATATGTTTTTTTATCTATTTATTATACTAGTCTTTTTTTTCAACATTTCTTTTAGTTATTGTGATGCTGCAATCAATTGGCAATTAGGATTACAAGAACCTTCAACTCCCTCTGCTGAAGGTATTATTTTTTTTAATAATTATTTGTGTTTTTTTTTATTGGCTATTTGTATCTTAGTTTTTTGGTTTTTACGAACTATTATTATATTATTTTCTAATAATATTAAAGTTCAATTATTTACACATTCTAGTTTTTTAGAAATTATATGGACTATTTTTCCTGCTATTATTTTATTATTTTTAGCAATTCCATCATTTGCTTTATTATATTCGTTAGATGAATTGATTGATCCAGAATTGACTTTAAAAGTAATTGGTCATCAATGGTATTGGAGTTATGAGTATTCTGATTTTTCGTTGTTAAATTCTAATAATAGTTTAAGTTTTGATTCTTATATGATTTCTACAAATGATTTAGTTAGAGGTTCGTTTCGTTTATTAGAGGTAGACAATCGAGTTATTCTTCCTGTAAATACACATATTCGTTTATTAGTAACATCTGCGGACGTACTTCACAGTTGGGCTGTTCCGTCTTTTGGTTTAAAAGTAGATGCTTGTCCTGGTCGATTATCACAAGCTTCTCTTTTTATTAAACGTAGTGGTTTATTTTTTGGTCAGTGTAGTGAAATTTGCGGTATTAACCATGGTTTTATGCCAATTGCTGTTAAAAGTGTTAGGGTTGAAGATTTTTTAACTTGGTCATCGACCAAAATAAATGAAATTTAAAATAAATATAATATATGTTATTAAAACGTTGGAACAAAAGTTTTTTATTGTCGTTTATTGACAGTCATATTATAAATTATCCCACTCCAATTAATTTAAACTATTTCTGGAGTTTTGGTTCAAGTGCAGGTATTTGTTTAGTTGTTCAAATTGTAACTGGTATTTTTTTGGCAATGCATTATACTCCTCATATAGATTATGCTTTTAGTAGTGTAGAGCATATTATGAGAGATGTAAACAATGGTTGGTTATTGCGTTATTTACATTCAAACGGTGCATCGATGTTTTTTGTTGTTGTATATTGTCATATTTTTAGAGGTTTATATTTTGGTTCATATATTCGTCCTCGTGGTTTACTTTGGTGTAGTGGTGTTATTTTATTTTTATTAATGATGGCAACAGCTTTTATGGGTTATGTTTTACCTTGGGGTCAAATGAGCTTTTGGGGTGCAACAGTAATTACAAATTTATTTTCTGCTATTCCATTTGTGGGAAGTTCTATTGTTGAATGGTTATGGGGTGGTTTTTCTGTAGATAATGCAACTTTAAATAGATTTTATAGTTTACACTATTTGTTTCCTTTTATTATAGCGGGTTTAACAATAGTTCATTTAAGTTTGTTACATAAAGATGGTTCAAATAATCCTTTGGGGATTAATACTAACGTTGAATATATTTCTTTTTATCCATATTTTTATGTAAAAGATTTATTTGCTTTTTTTATTTTTTTAACTTTCTTATTAATATTTGTTTTTTTTGCACCTAATACGTTAGGACATCCAGATAATTATATACCGGCTAATCCATTAGTAACACCTCCTCATATTGTGCCAGAATGGTACTTTCTTCCATTTTACGCTATTTTACGTTCAATCCCGGATAAATTGGGTGGTGTTGTAGCAATGATTAGCGCGATTTTAGTTTTATTGTTACTTCCTGTGATAAACACTTCAGAAATTCGAAGTAATAAGTTTCGACCAATTTTTAGCTTTTTTTATTGGTTTTTAGTATCCGATTTTTTGTTATTAGGTTGGATAGGACAAAAACCTGTTGAAAGTCCTTATATAGAAATAGGAGTTTATGCAACTGTTTTTTATTTTATGTTTTTCTTAGTTTTATTACCTGTTATTGGATTAGTCGAAAAATATTTATTAAATAATTCTTTAGAGGAAAAGTTAAAAAAATTTGAATAAAACATTTATTAAAAAAATTAGTTTTAAGATGAATATAAAGATTAAAATTTAAAAAGAAGATTATTTATGATTACTTTAAAAATTAACAACAATGTTTTTTTTTTTAATAAAAACATTTCTATTTTAGAAGCTTGTCGTTTAGTGGGTGTACATCTGCCAAGATTTTGTTATCATGAAATATTATCTATTGTTGGTAATTGCCGTATGTGTTTAGTCGAAATAGAAAAATCACCTAAACCTGTAGTTTCTTGTGCAATGCCTGTATCTAATAATTTAAGCATTATTACAAACTCTCCGTTAATTAAAAAATCTCGTGAAAATATTTTAGAATTGTTACTTCTTAATCATCCTTTAGATTGTCCTATTTGTGATCAGGGGGGTGAGTGTGATTTACAAGATCAAGTTCATGTTTATGGTTTAAAAACTTCGCGAAATTTAATTTTTAAAAGAGGTGTTGAAGATAAAAATTATGGAGTTTTTATTAAAACTATTATGACACGTTGTATTCATTGTACTAGGTGTATTCGTTTTTCTGATGAAATAGCAGGAATTTTAGGTTTTGGAACTTTTAATAGAGGTCTTTTAATGGAAATTGGTTCTTACACTAATTCCTACTTTAATTCTGAAATTTCTGGAAATGTAATAGATTTATGTCCTGTAGGAGCTTTAACCTCTAAACCCTATGCTTTTAAAACACGTTCTTGGGAGTTAAAAGTTGAAGAGTCTATTGATTGTACAGATAATTTTGGAAGTAATATTCTTATTAATTTTAAGGATAATAATATTTTACGTATTCAACCTAAGATAAATAAAAACATTAATCAAACATTAATTACAGATAGAATAAGATTTTCTTATGATTCATTAAATTATAATAGAATTAATCAAACACTTAAACGATCTAATGTGTTAAAAATTAATGCAGATATTATTTTTTTTTTTGATAATAAAAGTAATAGTTTATTGAAAGAATTTAAAACTTATAATGTAAATAATTTTAACTTTGAAATGGACATTAATTTATTAGATTTAACAAATTTAATTTTATTAAATAATAATTCTTTTTTAAAAAAACTATTATTTTCTCATTTAATTAAATTAAATTTATTCGAAGATAATTATATAAATAAAATGGAATTTATTTATTTTAAACAATTTAAAATAAATTCCATTAATTTTGTATACAATAATGTTTCGTTGCAAGAATTAAAAACTTATATTAATTTTAAACTGAATGAAAAATCAAACATTACAATTATTGTTAACGATACATTAGATTTAAATTTAGGTACTGAACTTTTACAACTAAATTGTTTAAGTCCAAATATTAAAATTTGTAATATTTCTTCTTTTATCAATAAAGAATATAATTTTTTAAGTAATTATTTTCAAAATAATCAAACTTCTTTATTTTTGCAAAAAAATAATGTTAAAACATGTTTTTTATTAAGTGTTGATTTAAAATTAGAATCTACATTATTAAATGTTAAAATACGTAACAGATGCCAACATAATAATTTAAAAATATTTTCGTTTGGTTGTAAAAAAAATAGTTTTTTAAATATTTTTTATGTACATTTATCGATAAAATTTATATTTAAATTAATTGAAGGTAAAATTATTCATTCTATTTTTATACTAAAAAATAGTTCACCTTTAATTATTATTGGGGATTCTATTAAAAAGAGATTTAATTGGAAAAATTTACAAGTTAAATTTTTAAAATACTGTCCTTCAGGATTTTTTATTAATGTGGGTGGACTTTCAAATACTATAGGTATGGAATATTTAAATTTTTCTTTTTTAACAAAGAAAATTAGAAATGTCACAGATGTTTTTATTCTGTTAAATTTAGAAGATAATATTTATCTAAGAAGTTTTATTTCGGAATTAAAACCTACGCAAGATTTTTTATGGTTTAATACACATATGTCATTATTAGCAAAAAACAAAGCCTTATTTATTGGTGCAGTTCCAACATTTTTAGAATCAGAAAGTTTTTATGTAAATTTTGAAAATATAATTCAAAAAACCCAAAATATTTTTAAAAAAAAACAAACTTTTAATTTCAGTGATTTATTTTTGTTTAAAAATATTTTAAAAATATCAAATTTTAACTCTGTTGTTTTTCAAAAGGAAAACTTTTTCTTTTTTTATAAAGAAAGTTTAAACTTGTATAAAAAAAAAACAAGTTTAACATTTAATTTTTCAGTAAATTTCATGTTTAAAAACGTTTTTAGTTTAACATCTAATTATCCTTTAAAATCTGTTATAGAAGATTTTTTTTTACAAAATATTTTTACCAAAAATTCTAAAAATTTATTGTTACGATCTCAAGAAGTTCGTAACAATTATGTTTTTGTCAATAAATAAAAAATTTATTCACTTCAGTAAAAATAAATTTAATAGTTTAATTAGTTAGCATAATTTGGTAATGTTTTAGATTGCAAATCTAGTAATAAGGGTTCAAATCCCTTACTAATTTTGTTTTTAAAAGAAAAAATAGCTTAATTGGTAGAGTATTAACCTGTCACGTTAAACCGCACGGGTTCAAATCCCGTTTTTTTCGATTAACGTTTTTTGATTTACTAATTGTTTACATTTTTTATATGAGTAAATTAATTTCTAATTTGTATAATTTTTTTACCCGTTGGTTTTTTTCTACAAATCATAAAGATATCGCAATTTTATATTTTATTTTTGGTGGATTTTCGGGTGTTTTGGGAACTGTAATGTCCGTTTTAATTCGTATGGAATTAGCTTTACCTGGAAGTCAAATTCTTTCAGGTAATTGGCAGCTATATAATGTTTTAATTACGGGACATGCGATTTTAATGATTTTTTTTATGGTAATGCCAATTGTAATTGGAGGTTTTGGAAATTTTTTCGTTCCTTTAATGATTGGTGCACCTGATATGGCTTTTCCTAGAATGAATAATATGAGTTTTTGGTTATTACCTCCTTCTTTAATTTTATTATTATCATCTACGTTAGTTGAAGCTGGTGTTGGAACTGGTTGGACAGTTTACCCCCCATTAGCGTCTAGTCAAGCTCATTCAGGACCTTCTGTTGACTTGGCTATTTTTAGTTTACATTTAGCAGGAGCGGCTTCAATTTTAGGTTCTATTAATTTTATTACCACTATTTTTAATATGAGAGCACCTGGTATGACTATGCATCGTTTGCCTTTATTTGTATGGTCTGTGCTAGTCACTTCTTTTTTATTGGTTATTTCACTTCCTGTACTTGGTGGGGCAATTACAATGCTTTTAACGGATAGAAATTTTAATACAACTTTTTTTGATCCTGCAGGAGGAGGTGATCCAATTTTATTTCAACATTTATTCTGGTTTTTTGGTCACCCTGAAGTTTATATCTTAATTCTTCCAGCTTTTGGAATAATTAGTCATGTAATTGCCGAATATTCTAAAAAACCTATTTTTGGTTATTTAGGTATGGTTTATGCAATGATTTCTATAGGAGTTTTAGGTTTTATTGTTTGGGCTCATCATATGTACACAGTAGGTTTAGATGTGGATACTCGTGCTTATTTTACAGCCGCTACAATGGTAATAGCCGTTCCAACAGGAATAAAAATTTTTAGTTGGTTAGCAACTATGTGGGGAGGAAATTTAAAATTTGAAACTCCATTATTATTTGCTTTAGGCTTTTTGTTTTTATTTACAATTGGTGGGGTAACAGGGGTTGCTTTATCTAATTCAGGTATAAATTCTGCACTACATGATACATATTACGTAGTTGGGCATTTTCATTATGTTTTGTCAATGGGTGTGGTTTTTGGTATTTTTGCTGGTTTCTATTTTTGGTTTGGTAAAATATCGGGTTTACAATATCCAGAAATTTTAGGTAATATTCATTTTTGGGTATTTTTTATAGGAGTAAATTTAACTTTTTTTCCAATGCATTTTTTAGGTTTAGCTGGAATGCCGAGACGAATTCCAGATTATCCAGATGCTTATACTGGTTGGAATAGTTTAGCTTCTTTTGGTTCTTTAGTTTCAGTATTTTCTATTATTTTATTTTTTTATATCATTTATATTACTTTAACTTCAAATAATAAATATATTCGTCAACAATGCTAAAAAATTAATATAATTCAAAACCAAAACTGAGAAAGAGATGTTTTTAAAACAGTATTATTAAAAATTTTTACTGCTTTAAATATATTTTAAAAATACTGAAAATGATAGGATTTGAACCTATGAAAACATATCTGTTGTTAGATTTACAATCTAATGCCGTTAACCTCTTAGCTACATTTTCTTTTTCTAAGTTTATTAATAATTTTTATTGCTTTTTAAAAAGCAATAAAAATTATTAATAAACTTAGAAAAAAAATTAAAGTTAAAAAAATTGGAGTAATTATATAAAAATTAAACAAAATTATACATATAAAAAAAAAGTTAAAAGTAAAAAAAGTGATTAATATATAATGATAAATAAAACCTGTTTGAAGAAATTTTAAACTAAACAAATTTTTATTTATTAATTTTATTATTCCCGAAGGTCCAAAATTTTCTAATAAACCTCTATCAATATCTTTATAGGTGTAAAAATAACTAAAATTTAAAAAAGGCAATCCAATAAAATGTATATATATTTTATCAAAATACCATTTACGATTAAAAAAAAAATAAGTTTGTTTGTAAATCGACGACTGCTGTTTAATAAAGTACAAAAATTCTAAATGAAAAAAATATAAATAACAAGCACAAAATATACCACTAAATGTTACAAATAAAGGTATTAATTTAATAAATAAATTTATAAATTCAATATCTATCAAAAAATAATTTTGAGGTAAAATAAAAATAACATTTAACCAAAAATTTGTACCAACCCCAATTATTAAATCTTTTGTTAAAAATCCTATTATAATACTACATAAAATTAAAAGAGTTAATACAAAAATAAAATTTATTGAACCTTCATGAGCTTCAAAAATTCTTTTTCTGATTCCAGATGATTTAATCAAAAAAACCAAAATTAATACTCGAGTAGAATAAAACGCTGTACAAAAAACAGCTAAAACTCCTAAAATAAAAGCAAAATGACTAAAAATTTCATATTTAGAAAAAGCAATCTCTAAAATAACATCTTTAGAATAAAAACCTGATAAAAAGGGAAAACCAATTAATGCTAAAGAACCAATTAACATGACACTGTAAGAAAAAGGTAAAATTTTTCTTAAGCCCCCCATTTTACGCATATCTTGTTCATCTGCTAAAGCGTGTATTACAGAGCCAGCACCTAAAAACAAAAGAGCTTTAAAAAAAGCATGATTTGATAAGTGATAAAGACCGACATCATAACCAGACATACCACAAGCAAAAAACATGTAGCCTAATTGACTACACGTAGAATAAGCAATTACTCGTTTTAAATCATTTTGAAACAAACCAGTGGTTGCAGCAAAAATAGAAGTAATAGAACCTATTAAAACAATAAACATTAATACGTTTGGCGCATATTCAAATAAAAAAGAACAGCGAATTAATAAAAAAACACCGGCAGTAACCATGGTTGCAGCATGAATTAAAGCAGATACAGGGGTTGGCCCTTCCATTGCGTCAGGTAACCACGCATGTAATCCTATTTGTGCCGATTTTCCTGTTGCTCCTAAAAATAAAAATAAACAAATTAAATCTAAAATATTAATTTCAAAAGATAAAATTTGTATTTTAACAGAAAAAAAATTAGGAATTAAACCAAAAATAACATCAAAATCTAAACTATCTGCTAAAATAAATAAACAAAATAGAGCTAATAAAAAAAAAAAATCCCCTACTCTATTTAATACCATAGCTTTAATAGAAGCTTTATTTGCTTGAATTCTAGTATACCAAAAATTAATTAATAAATAAGAAGAAACTCCTACACCCTCCCATCCTACAAACAATTGTAAAAAAGTGTTAGCTGTCACCAAAATAACCATAAAAAAAGTAAATAGTGATAAATATGACATAAAACGAACTAAATGCGGATCTTCGTTCATATATTCTATTGAATAAATGTGTACTAGACTAGAAATAAATGAAACAACCAATAACATAACAATTGTTAAACTATCAAAACAAAAACACCAATAAATTTTTAAAGAATCACTAAAAATCCAAGGTAAGAGTTTAAGTTTATAAACAACACCTGTAGAAATTATATCTATAAAAATAAAAAAAGAAAGAAAAAAAGTTAAAACAACGGAAATAGTTGTTATATAAACTATACCACGACCAATATAACGACCAAAAAAAAGACCGCTTAAACATGCTAAAAAGGGTAACAAAATTATTAATATTAACATTTTTTATTTTACTTTATTTACGGATAAGATAGGATTCGAACCTACGGTATTGAATAATACACTAATTTTCAAGACTAGCGCTTTAAACCGCTCAGCCACTTATCCTAATTTTTTAATTAAAAATTTTTTATTTCCAAAATAAAGATAATATTTGCCAATTAAAGTGTTTATCGGTATTTTTTTTTATAAAAAATTCTACCTGTACTAAAAAATCGTTTTTTAAGAAAAAAAAAGTTTCGGTGTTTAAAATAAACTTTAAGTTTTTAAATGAATAAAAAGGTAAATAAATTTTTAAAATAATAAAATTTTTATTTTTTTTTAAGAGAAAAACTTTGTCATCAACGTTAGGTAACAGTTCAAAAAAAAAACTGATTAAAAAAGAATTTATTATAGGTTGCTTACGTATTAGGCTGCTTAAACAGAAAGTAGTATTAAATAACATTTTATTTAAATTATTTTTTAATTTAATAAAGTTTAAATTTGGAAAAGAATTAGATATTAAATAGAATAAAAAAAAGGCTTTAGTTTTAATGTTATAATCGTTTGAATTTTCTATTAAATTAGAATGAAAAAAATTTAATAAAAAAGAAAATCTTATGTTTTGAATTAAGGGAATTGAATGAATTGAAAAAATATTATATTTATTAATAATATCACAACTATTAAAATAGTAAAAAAAAACACTAGAATCTTTTTTATTATACATAAAACTAAAAAATAATAAAACTTGAAAAACTGCAAATTCCCAAAGATAAAAAATTTGGATATATACCTAATATTAAAATTGGAAATAACATAATAACTAAAATTATAAATTCACGAAAAGTTAAATCTTTAAAATTTAAAGTATAAGCAATTTTTAAATTGCCAAAAATTATTCTATTATATAACCACAAAGAGTAAATACCACAAATAATAATACCTAATGAACCTAAAAAACAACAAATAAAATTATTTTTATAAATTCCAGCTAAAAGCATAAATTCTCCTACAAAACTGCTAGTTCCTGGTACTGCAATGTTGGCAAAAGTAAAAAGAAGTAAAAAAAAAGAATAAAGTGGCATAATATGTACCAAACCACTATAATAATACAACAAACGTGAATGATATCTATCATATAAAATTCCGATTAATAAAAACAATCCTCCTGAAACAAAACCATGATTAATACTTTGAATAATTGAACCTTCTAAACCAATAATAGTAAAACTAAAAATACCTAAAACAACCAAATTCATATGAGCAATTGAAGAATAAGCAATAATGCGTTTTATATCTGTTTGTCGAATGGCTGTAAATGAAGCGTATAGTAATCCAATTATTGATAAAAAATATATTAGTGGTGAAAAAAATAAAGATGCATGTGGAAATAAAAGTAAACTAAAACGAATAAAACCATATACACCCAGTTTTAATAAAATACCTGCCAATAAAACCGAACCTACAGTAGGGGCTTCAACGTGAGCTTCAGGTAACCAAATATGAAAAGGAAACATTGGTATTTTAGATGCAAAAGAAATAAAAAAAGATAACCATAAATATTTTTGTTCTGTTAAAGAAAAGTTATAAGCCATTAAATACTCTAAATTCAAAGTACCTGTTGTGGAATAAATATATAATAAACCAACTAACATTAATAATGATCCAAATAAAGTATAAAAAAATAAAAGATATGCAGCACGAATTTTTCGAGCTCTTGAACCCAGAACTCCAACGATTAAAAACATTGGAATTAAAATAGCTTCAAAAAAAATATAAAATAATAATAAATCTAATGTTGAAAAAACCAATAAAAGTAAGAGCTCAAGAATTAAAAGATTTAAAATGTGTTCTTTTAATAACAAACTTTCCCAAGTAAATAAAACGCATATAAAAATTAAAAAACTTGTTAAAGCAAAAAAAAATAAAGAAATTCCATCCAAACCAAAAGTTAAACATAAATTAAATATGTTAAAATCGATACATAAAAAATTAATTGTATCAAAATAAAAAGAATTTAATTTAAAATCAATACAAATTAGTAAAGAAAGTAAAAATACAATACCACTAATTAGTAAACCATAAATTCTTAAAAATAATATGGAATCTTTGGAAATAAAAAAAAACGATAAAATACAAATTAATAAAAAAATAAAAATAAATGCTAAAATCATATTGTAAAATTAAAGTTTATATTAAAAGTAGACGCGATAATTTCAAAAATTAGTTCTATTCATTATGGGATTTGAACCCACAATTTAAAAAATAATTTTTGAAATTATCGCGTCTACCATTTCGCCAAATGAATAAAAATGTTTATCGATCAATTTCCCCAAAAACAATATCCTGTGTACCTATAATTGTTACAACATCCGCTATCATATGACCCATTGACATAGCATTTAACGCTTGTAAATGCCCAAAACCTGGAGCTTTTATTTTGCAACGATATGGTTTTTCTGTATTATTAGAAATTAAATAGACACCAAACTCACCTTTAGGTGCTTCTGTAGAACAATATGTTTCACCAAAAGGAACAACTATATTTTCTGTAAAAAATTTAAAATGTTGAATAACAGATTCCATACTATTTTTTAAATCAAATCGTGAAGGCGAAACAAATTCAGAATTAATAGTTTTAATGGGTCCTGAAGAAATTAAATTTAAACATTGAGTTATAATAAGCAATGATTGTCGCATTTCTTCAATTCTAATTAAGTAACGATCATAACAATCCCCATTTACACCTACAGGAATATTAAAATTTAATTCTGAATATATTTCATAAGGAGTTGATTTTCTTAAATCCCAAGGTAAACCAGAACCTCTTAACATTACACCACTAAAACCCCAATCAATTGAATGTTCAGAAGAAATAACACCAATATTTACCAATCGTTCTTTCCAAATTCGATTATTTGTTAACATTTCTTCAATTTCATCTAATCTATAACCAAATTGGCGTGTAAAAATATAAATATCATCTAATAAACCAATAGGCAAATCTAAACTAACACCACCCGGACGAATATAAGATGAGTGCATTCTAGCACCCGATACTCGTTCATAAAATTCCATCAATTTTTCACGTTCTTCAAAAGACCATAAAAATGGTGTCATTGCTCCTACATCCATTGCATGACACCCTACAGCTAACAAATGATTTAAAATTCTTGTAATTTCACAAAATAATACTCTAATAATTTGAGCTCTACGAGGTATTTTCAAACCAATTAATTTTTCAACAGCAAGAGAATACGTGTGTTCTTGTGACATCATAGAAACATAATCTAAACGATCAAAATAAGGAAGAGCTTGTAAATAATTCTTGTACTCAATTAATTTTTCTGTTCCTCTATGAAGTAAACCAATATGTGGATCTGCGCGTACAATAATTTCACCGTCTAATTCTAATATTAAACGTAATACTCCATGAGCAGCAGGGTGTTGAGGTCCAAAATTAATAGTAAAATTTTGTAAATTAAAAAAAAAATCTTTTTTTTTTAAAAGCATATCATTAAATTTGTTTTTAATTTCAAATTACCAAGGTACTTCAAAATTAAAAAAACGAAAATCTTGAGTTAATTCTAAAGATTCAACAACAATTTGTTTTTTTTGTTCATTATAAAACAATTCTAAATAACCAGATAATGGAAAATCTTTTCTCAAAGGATAACCTTCAAAACCATAATCTGTTAAAATTCGACGTAAGTCAGGATGTTCCTCAAAATAAATACCAAACATATCCCAAATTTCGCGTTCCCACCAATTAGCATTTATAAAAACACTCACAGAAGAAACAATTGAAGTAATTTCAGATAAAAAAACTTTTACTTTAATTCTAAAGTTATATTTAACACTTAATAAATCATAAACAACACAAAAACGATAAGAGCTATTCATCAAATCTACACCCGCAATATAAGATAATAAATTAAAACGAAAGTTATAGTGTTTTTTTAAAAAAGTTAAAACAAACAATAAATAACCAGGTTCAATAATTAAATAAATTTCATTATTTTTATTTTGTTTTAATAAAAGAGGCAATAAATGTTCAAATGTTTTATACATAAATAATATTTTTTAACTAAATACCAAAAAAACTTAAAACTATACAGTTTGACAGTAAAATAAAAAATGTAGGAAAACAAAAAATTAAAAATAAAATCAAAGTTAAAAAAACTTTAATTACACAAACAAGTCTGTTCACGAAATCTTTATTAAAATTACTATAAAATTTTAATAAAGAAAAAGAATATCTTATTTTTTCAAAAAAAACAATTTTTACAATACGCATATAATAAAAACTAGATAAAATACTTAATAAAACTAATAAAAAAGAAACCAAATAAATTTTTTCGTCAATCAAACTTAAAATAATAAAAATTTTAGATAAAAAACCACTAAAAGGTGGAATACCTGAAAACGAAAAGAAAACAATAAGAAAAATGCACGACCAAAAATAATTTGAACGAAATAAACAATTTAAATCTGTCAAAAAAACAGGACGATTCAAAAAAACTTTAAAAAATTTATTTTTGATAAAACTAAAATTATATATAACAGTTAAACAGCTCCATAAAATTATTATAGAAATTAAATAAATAAATAGATAGAAATAAACACTAATATAAGCATTAAGAGTATAAACAGATAAAACAGTTACGATAAACCCCATTTGAGAAATAGAACTGTAAATGATAAATCGTTTAAACCTTTTTTGTTCTATTGCCATATAAGCACCAATAAAAACTGAACCAACCCCACTACAAATTAACAAGTAGCTTAATTCGTTAAAATTTGGTAAAACAACAGATAACCAACGAATAAAAAACGTAAATAAAGATATTTTAGTTAAAACCGTAAAAATTATAGTTGAAATTAAAGGAGCACCTTCATAAACATCAGCGGCCCAAAAATGAAAAGGAAAAACAGCTGTTTTAAACAATAAAGTAGATGTAATTATAACAACTCCCATTAACAAAACTAAAAAAAGGGGGTTTAAACTTTCATTAAAAGGAATTATTAAAAGTAATAAAATTTTTTGAAAATTTGTTGTTCCTAAAACAGAATAAACTAATAAACACCCTAATAAAAAAAATCCTGATATAAACGAGCCGATAATAAAATATTTTAAACCACTTTCAATGGAAAAAGAAGAAGAGCGATTAAAAGAAGCTAAAATATAAAAACAAAGGGCTTGTAACTCCAAAATTAAGTAAGCGCTAATTAGATCATAACAGTTTATTAACAAAAATAAACCAAAAATAACTAAAAGATATAAAATAAAATATTCTAAAAAATTTATTTTTTGAGTTTTAAAATTTTGAAACAATATTGGAAAAGACAATAACAAAACAAATAAAAATATTATTTTTAAAAAATTACTACCACTATCATGAATAAAAAGAAAATCTAAAAAAATTCCCTCAATTTTTTGATTAAAAAATAAAAAAAGTAAACAAACTAAAATAAAAAAAATTTGAGAAAAAAGTTCTAGTTCTAAAAAATAAAGTGTTTTTAAATTAACCAAAAATTTAGTGTTTAAAATTAATAAATATAAAATACAGCAAAATAAAAAAAATTCAGGTAAAAAACTTTTAAATAATAAAATAGTCATAACAAATTTTAAAAATACTGGAAAAAATGTTGGACAAACATTTAATTTTACACTATAAAACAATTCATTATTTAAGAGTGGATTTGAACCACTGACACCTGAATTTTCAATTCAGTACTCTAACCACTAAGCTACTTAAACATAACATTTATTACCAAACAGCTTTTTTAGAACCTGGTATTATTCCAAATAAAAATAAGTTTCTTAAAACTAATCTCGAATAGCCAAACGGACGAAAAACACCTCTGCCTCGATTTGTCAAAATACAACGATTCACAATTTTAGTTCGAAAAGAACCTTTTAAATATTTTTTAACTAACTTTTCAGATAAAAAACGAAGAGGTATAAAAGATTTTTTTAAAAAATACAAAAATATAAACTTTCCTATTAAAAAAGATTTTTCATATTTTAAAAATTTTTTACGATATTTTAAATCTTTAACTTTTAAGTGTAACATATTGGTGTAACTATCGCCATTCTAAAGCGCCTATTTCCCATGCGTAAATAAAACCAATTCCTAATTCTAAAAGAAAGTCAAACATACCCCAAAACGCGCTATCATTTAAAAAACTCAATATAATACACCAAGGATAAAAAAAGACAGCTTCTAAATCAAATAAAATAAATAATATTGCAACTAAATAAAAACGTACATCAAAATTATTACGTGAATCTTCATAAGGATCAAATCCACATTCATACGCTGAAACTTTTTCAGTATCTGGAATATATGAACTAAAACGATAAGAAAAAAAAATTATAATAATACATAAAAAAATACTAACCAAAAAATAGAAACCTAAATTGAATAACTCATTATAAAATAAAATCATAAACTAACTAACTACCCCACCAATAAATAGTAATAAATAAAAAAAGCCAAACAACATCAACAAAATGCCAATACCAAGCTGCTGCTTCAAAACCAAAATGATGCTCACGTGTATAATGATTAAAAAACAAACGTAACAAACATACAATTAAAAAGCATGTACCAATAAAAACATGAAATCCATGGAAACCCGTAGCCATATAAAATGTTGAACCATAGACACCATCAGAAATTGTAAAAGGAGCAGTAATATATTCAAAAATCTGTAGCAATGTAAAAATTATTGCTAGACAAACAGTTAGTATTAAAGCAACTAATGCTTGAAATTTAGAGCCCCAAACAATAGAATGATGAGCCCATGTCACAGAAGCGCCTGAGCTTAATAATAAAATTGTATTTAATAAAGGGACTTTCCATGGATCTAAAATAGTTAAAAAAGCTGGAGGCCAAACACCACCAATAAAAGGGTGAGGATTAAAACTTGAATGAAAAAAAGCCCAAAAAAAAGCAAAAAAAAACATTATTTCAGACAAAATAAATAATAACATTCCCATTCTTAAACCACTTGAAACAGAAACCGTGTGTTGACCCTCAAATGTTGCCTCACGAATAACATCTCGCCACCAACAATACATTAAAAAAATAACTAATAGAAAACCTAATTGAAAAAGAAAAAAACCACCAACATAACCATGCATAAAACAAACACCCCCAAAAGTCATTAATAAAGCGGAAAAAGCTGAAAAAAGAGGCCACGGACTTGGATCAACTAAATGAAAACTGTGCTTTTGATCGTTATATATTAAATTCATAAATAAATAAATAAAAATAAACAGTAGTTTTTAATGTTTTAAAAAAAATTTAATGTTTATTAGTTTTAAGTAGATTTGAACTACTGACTTTACGCTTATCAGGCGTATACTCTAACCACTAAGTTATAAAACTTAAAAAAAAAAAAAGAAATAAACTTGTAGTTTACTTTTGAACATTATAAATTTTTGAACAAAAATTTGACCCTTTGAGTTATAAAAAACAATAAAATCTAATAGAAAATTTTTTTTGTTATAAGTCATAATAATTTTGGATTACCACCGAAAATGAACATTAGATCGATATAAAAAAATTTTATTATCGTTTAATGTTTTTTTCAAATTTAACGCTTTTGATTTTTTGAAATTTACAAATAAATTTAAAATTTCAAAAACTAATTTTTCTCGCAGAGGAATTTTTCTATTATCATTTTGTAAAGCAAGTTTAATCCATTTTAAACTAAGAAAAACTCTACGATTTAAATTTACAGCAAAAGGAACAAAATGTTTTCGACGTTTTCTTAAAATTTGTCGTATTTCAATAAAAGAATTTAAACTACTAAATAATAACACTATGCTTTGATAAGGCGATAATTTAATTTTATAAAAAATTTTTAACAAAACCCAAACAATTAAATTTTTAGAAAAATTTAAATTTCCATTTTTTATAAAAAAATTTGTTATTTTTAAATACAATTGGATGTTATTTTTTTTTTGTACCATACAAAGAACGTCGAGTTTTTCTATTTTTAACAGATTGACAATCATATTTTCCTCGAATTAAATGATAACGAACACCTGGTAAATCTTTTACACGACCACCTCTCATCAAAACAACAGAATATTGTTGTAAATTATGACCAATACCGGGTATATAAGCTTCTACACGCTTTTTATTTGACAATTTAATTTTAGCAACTTTACGTAAAGCAGAATTAGGTTTTTTGGGAGTTCTTGTATAAACTTTTAAACAAATACCTTTTTTTTGTGGCATTTTTTCTAAAGCAGGTGTTTTGCTTTTTTTGTTTTTCATTTTACGAGAACAACTAAAAATAAGTTGATTAAAAGTTAACATAAATGACAATTTTTAATGTATTAAAAACAATGTAAACCACTAGACAAAGAAATAATACGCATATATTTTGAATAACGAAATAAAATTGGAATACCCCCAAAAACACGGGTAAAAAAAAGTTTATTTGTAGTACTTAATAAAACCACCGAATTTTCTAAAAAACTATTATAGTCGTTTTTAAAAACAGAAGTAAAACACATACGAGATCGAATTATAAGAGCTTTACAAACATCTCCTTTTTTAACTTTTGAATTTTGACGACGTTTATTACGTAAACTTTTTACTGAAACGTTTATAATATCTCCAACTTTAGCATAACGTTGTTTAAAACCTTTACCAACATGAATACAACAAACAAATTTAGCACCTGAATTATCAATTACATTAAGAATAGTTTGCTTTTGAATCATAAAATATTATTAAGAAATAAAAAATAAGGGGGTTTAACATTTTTAACAATCTTTATTAAGAAACAATTGTTACCCCCCTTAGTAACAAAATATTGGAATTTAGTGGTTTATAACACCATCAACTAAAATTAATATTTTAATGCTTATACCAACGAATGTTATAAATCGAAAACAGCTTTTGAGATATTTACTTTAAATTTAATATTAATAAACAATTAAAAAGAAAAAGTGTAAAATTTTATCAAAAAACATATTACTAAAAATTTTTGTCTCAAAATATTTTGATTAAAGCTGCCAACAAAACATTTTATATTAATTGAACACAAATTTAGGTAAATGATTAAAAACTATATTAAATGAAAAATATTTAGGATAAATATTTTTATTATTTTATTAATGAGAAATAGTAATTACAGAATTATAAAATATAAAACTCTTTTTACTCTTTAAAAAGGATTTGAACCTTTGATATTATGATTAACAGTCACACGCTCTAACCACTAAGCTATTAAAGATTTAAAAACTTGATTTTTAAGAATATATACATCTTGTTGGAATTGAACCAACACATTTTAATTTAGAAAATTAATACTCTATCCTATTAAGCCAAAGATGTATTATTGATAGTAACTCAATTTTATTTATTACGAGAATTGAACTCGTATTTTCTTCGTGAAAAAAAGAAGTCCTTACCTTTAGACGAAATAAATTATAAGTTTATGAATAATGAGATTTGAACTCATACTGCTTGCTTGGAAGGCAAAAAATCTACCATTAATTTATATTCATTCATTAAATTATAAAACTTAATTTTTAAGAAGTAGTTTCTCTTTATAATCGAAAAAAATTTTTTTCGATTATAAAGAGAAACTACTTCTTAAAAATTAAAAATATGATTTTAAAAAAAAATAATTTTATAAGCCAAAAAAATTTTAAATATTATAACTTAAATTTTAATAATAAAATAAAAATATCTAAAAAATTAGGATTAAATTTTAAAAAAAATGTTATTGTTCTAAAAAAAAAACATATTAATATTATAAATACTTATAAAAAAGAAAAAAAAAAAAATAAAAATTTTTTTTTAAAAACACTAAAATTTTTAAAAACAATTAAAAACAATAAAAGTATAAGAAATTTTGAAGGTTATCCTTCAAGAGGTCAACGCACACATACAAATGGAAAAACAAAAAAAAAATTCAAAAATAACATCAATAAAATTTAAAAATAAAATAAAAGATAAACGTTTTTTACGTTTTAGAAAACTTTTTAAAAAAAAAACTATTATTATAAATAAAACTTTTTCGTTTTTAAAAAATCCAAAACGAAGAATGTCTATTTATTTAAAACAAAATAATATTTTTTGTTCTTTGGTAAATAATAAAAATAATGAAACTTTAGTCACCACATCCACAGGAATTGAAAAACATAAAATAACAAAAAAAAGTATAAAATTTATGTTACCAATAATTTTGTATCAGTTTTTTAAAAAAATTAATAAGTATAATTTTATTAAAAATTCAATTATTATCAACATAACATGTCCGAAAATTTACAAAAAAAATTTTTTAAAAAACTTAAATAAATACTGTAAAAAAATAAATATTTTTATAAATTTTTATAATAAAAAATGTTTTAATGGATGTCAAGTTAAAAAACAAAAAAGAAAAAAACAAAAGGGCTGGAAAATTCTTAAATAAAATTTTAAGGAGAAATGGCTGAGTGGTTTAAAGCATTGGTTTGCTAAATCAAAATACTTACAAAAGTATCGTAGGTTCAAATCCTATTTTCTCCATTTAAGAATAAAATTTAATATGATTTTAATTTTTTTTATCGTTTTAAAAATTTTAACAATAATTATTCCGCTTTTAATTTCAGTTGCTTATTTTACATTGGCTGAAAGAAAAATATTAGGGGCTATTCAAAGAAGAAGAGGTCCGAACGTTATTGGGGTTTATGGATTGTTGCAACCACTAGCAGATGGGTTTAAACTTTTTATAAAAGAAACTGTTTTACCAAGCAGTTCCAATAAATTTATTTTCATTATATCACCAATGTTAACGTTTGTTGTTAGCTTATTGGGTTGGTCAATTATACCTTTTTCAAAATATTCAACCTTTGTTGAATTAAATTTAGGAGTACTTTATATTTTAGCTATCTCTTCTTTAGGGGTTTATGGAATTATTATGTCAGGTTGGTCGAGTAATTCTAAATATGCTTTTTTGGGTTCTTTAAGATCAACAGCACAAATGATTTCATATGAAGTATCTATTGGGTTTATAATTTGTGTAATTATTATATGTGTAGGCTCATTTAATTTAAATGAAATTGTTATAGCCCAAACAAACTGTTGGTTTATGGTGACATTTTTTCCTTTATTCTTAATATTTTTTATTTCTGGATTGGCTGAAACAAACAGACACCCGTTTGATTTACCGGAAGCTGAAGCCGAACTTGTATCGGGTTATAATGTTGAATATTCTGCGATGGGATTTGCACTTTTTTCTTTAGGGGAATATGCAAATATGCTTTTAATGAGTTCTTTTATTATTATTTTGTTTTTAGGTGGTTCAACTACACCATTTTTTTTTTCGAATGGTTTGGTGTTTGGTTTAAAAATTTCAATTTTTGTTATTTTATTTACGTGGATGAGAGCGGCACTACCACGTTATAGATATGATCAACTGATGTCTATAGGTTGGAAAGGGTTTTTACCTCTTTCACTAGGTGGCATTTTTTTAACGTTTTGTTTATTAATTACATTTAATATGTTACCATATTAAATTTTAGTTTAAATAACAAAATAAAAAAAAAAATTTCAATTAAGAAAGATAAGACTAAAAAAAGTATGAGTTGAGAAAATACATCTGGAGGACTGAATAAAGTAGCTAATAAAATATTTAAGAAAATCAAAAACTTTTTGTTTCGTAAAAAAAATAAAAAACTAAATAGAAATATTAATATTAAAACTATTATCACAAAATAAAATGCAAAATTAAACAAAACTAACAAGTCAATAAAAAATCTAACATAACTTTTTATTCTAAACTCTTGCTGTAAATTTAAAGAAACAATACCTAGACTATTATACGATTCAAAAAAATAAAATAAAAATGGGCTTATATAAACAACAAACGAAATATTAAAAATTAATAAAAAAAAAACAAAAAACAAACTTAATTTTTGAAAAAAAAAAAGTTTTGTTTTGTTTATACTTGTTTTTAAAAAATCTAATAACATTACAATTAGGTATAAAAAGTTAATTATTCCAGTAAAAATTAAAATTATATAAAAAAGTAGATTAAATAACTCTGTTGGGTGTGTGTAAATAAAATGGGTTTGAACTTTTATATTTGTTTTAACAAAAAAAAGAGGGAAAACAATTATCCAAAGTAATAATTCTTTATATAAATATAATATAAAAAAAAGAATTATATTAAAAAACACAAAAAACAAACTTCTATAATAAATATAGATAAAATAAAACATAAATGAAAAAACAAAAAAAGTATCAAATTAAAATTGAAAGTGTTAATAAAAAATGTTTAGCATTATATTTTAAATATTTAAAAAAGTTATTTAACTTAAAACAAATAAAATACACTTTTTTTAATTTACCTATTTACAAAAAAAAATTTCTATTTTTAAAATCACCTCATGTCAATAAAAAATCAAAAGAGCATTTTTTTTTATTCAAATACAAACTATTATGTGTTTTTTATGATAATCATACTGATTATAAGAGTATATTTTATTATAAACCTACAACTTTAAAACTAAAAATAATCAAAGAAAAATAATTTAATGGTAAAATGTTGGTTTCCAAAACTAATTATTGTAGGTTCAAATCCTACTTTTTCTGTTTATCGTTCAAAAAATCCTTTATTTTTTTAATAAAATTTAAAACTTTATTAAAATCCCCGAACAATAAAAAAATAACAATTAATAAAATTATAATCTGAAAAAAGCTTATATTCATAAAATTAAAAAAGTTTATAGTTTAAACGGTTAAAACGTACTGCTCATAACAGTAACAATATAGGTTCAAATCCTATTAAACTTATCGAACAATAAAAAATAACAATTAAATAAAATTTTTATGTTATTACAAGCAGCTCAAAAAATAGGTGCAGGATTATCAACATTTGGATTAGCTGGTGCTGGTATTGGTATTGGATTAATTTTTGCTTCATTAATTTTAGGAGTTTCACGAAATCCTAATCTAAAAGAAGATTTATTTCGTTTTGCAATTTTAGGTTTTGCGTTAACCGAAGCAATTGCTTTATTTGCTTTAATGATTGCATTTTTAATTTTATTTGTTAGTTAAATAAAATTTAAAATTTTTAAAAAACAATAAATTAATTAATATTAAAAATTTAGTTTTAAATAACACTAAATTTTTTTTTATTAAAAATATGAACATATTTGGCATATCTATATAACTATAGAAATCCTTACAATTTTTATAAATAAAATCATTGTTATTTACTAACACTATAAACTTATCCTTAATTTTAATAAAATTTACTAGTTTCTCTAAATTAGTAAATTTTATTAAAATCAAAGGATATTTATTTTTAGTATAAAAATAAATATCCTTTGATTTTAATAAAATTTTTTGTGTATTTGCTGTGTATAACAATAAAAAATATTTGTTTGTTTTTATTATCCGCTTGTTTAATAAGAAATCTAAACTTTTTAAGGTCTTTTTTATCTGTAAATTCATATTTTATCTAGTAAGAAAACAAAATTAAATTTTATTTTTTTTTTGTATTTTTTTTTTCTTTTATTTTTAAATTTTTTTTTTTTTTTTTTTTTTTATTTTTTTTTTTTTTTTTTTTTTTTTTTTTTTATATATTATA
>Ga0304729_1000388_pt1 | contig 33207 bp, 35 predicted proteins | sample C_131016_MF_Meta_FD_190475 | JGI IMG/M metagenome (GOLD analysis project Ga0304729, IMG submission 190475) | Freshwater microbial communities from Lake Croche, Canada to study carbon cycling - C_131016_MF_MetaG (v2) (version 2) | ecosystem: Environmental > Aquatic > Freshwater > Lake | place... | reverse complement strand
ACTAAATAAAAAACCAAAGCAGTGTTCAGGATTTTTAATCTGGCACCTCTCGAGAAGGCGAGAGCTCAAACACCCGTTTGAGATAACACTGTTACAGACCTTCTAAACATCAGGAGAAATCCCAATGGCACGTATCGCCGGAGTCGATATTCCTCGCGACAAGCGAGTTGAAATCGCCCTAACTTATATCTATGGAATCGGTCGCACACGCAGTTTGAAAGTTTTGACCGACACCAACATCGACAAGAACACACGCGTTAAAGATCTAACCGACGATCAGTTGGTTGCTCTTCGTGATTACCTAGAAGGTAACTTCAAGGTCGAAGGTGATCTTCGTCGTGATGTTGCAGCTGACATTCGCCGCAAGGTTGAGATCGGTTCATACCAGGGTATCCGTCACCGTAAGGGACTACCCGTTCATGGTCAGCGCACCAAGACCAACGCTCGTACTCGTAAGGGTCCAAAGCGCACTGTAGCCGGCAAGAAGAAGGCAGCACGCTAGTAGCCGAAGGCTATTAACGTCTGTATAAGGATTTAGGAGAAAACTCATGGCAGCACCTAAGGCAAAGACTGCGGCAACAACCCGCAAGCCACGTCGTAAAGAAAAGAAGAACGTCGTTCACGGTCAGGCTCACATCAAGAGCACATTCAACAACACCATTGTGTCTATCACTGACTCAACCGGTGCGGTTATTTCGTGGTCTTCATCAGGAGACGTTGGCTTCAAGGGTTCACGTAAGTCAACCCCGTTCGCAGCTCAGATGGCAGCGGAAGCAGCAGCACGTAAGGCTCAAGAGCACGGTTTGAAGAAAGTAGATGTTTTCGTAAAGGGCCCAGGCTCTGGTCGTGAAACGGCTATCCGTTCACTTCAGGCAGCCGGTCTTGAAGTTGGTTCGATTTCAGATGTGACCCCACAGGCTCACAACGGATGTCGTCCACCGAAGCGTCGTCGTCTCTAAAGATTTTGCAACACCAGCTTTACAACTTAATACCGCTGTTTAGTGGCCACTGAATAGCAAACCTCAACAAACGGAACATCAAATAGCGGATGTTTCAATGAAAGGAACCACCGTGCTAATTGCACAGATCCCAGTTCTACACGAAGACATTGACAACAATTTCCCTAACCGTGCTCGCTTCACCCTAGATCCACTAGAGCCTGGTTTTGGTTACACCCTAGGAAACTCACTACGTCGTACCTTGCTTTCATCTATTCCTGGTGCAGCTGTTACCAGCATCAAGATCGAAGGCATCTCCCACGAATTCGCACCTATCGATGGTGTGAAGGAAGATGTTACCGAACTTATTTTGAACGTCAAGGACATCGTTGTGTCTCTTGATGCTGATGAGCCTGTAATCGTTCGTCTAAAAGGCGGAGTTGGCGAAGTTAAGGCTGGAGACATTTCAACCGACCCTCGCGTTGTTATTCACAACCCAGAGCTAGTTATCGCACATGTCAACAAGGGAACTCTAGACATGACCCTAACTATCGAAGCTGGTCGAGGTTATGTAACTGCTGCTCAGAACCGTCAGCCAGATCACGCCAACAATGGAATTATTCCGGTTGACTCAATCTATTCACCAGTACTAAAGGTTTCTTACCGTGTTGAGGCGACTCGTGCCGGTGAGTTCACCAACTTCGACAAGCTAATTGTTGACGTTGAGACCAAGGGTTCAATCTCTCCTCGCGAAGCTATCGCTTCTGCAGGTATTACTTTGGTGAACCTATTTGGTCTAGCTGCTGCCCTAGATGAGAACGCAGAAGGTATTGACCTTCCTGTTTCTAGCGCTCCAGTTGATCTTCCACCAGCGTTGGCAAAGCCAATTGAAGAACTAGATCTAACCGTTCGTTCATACAACTGCCTAAAGCGTGAAGGTATCAACACCGTAAGCGAACTAATCAACCTAACTGAAGACCAGTTGATGAATATCCGTAACTTCGGATCTAAGTCTGTTGATGAAGTCCGCGACAAGCTAACTTCTATGGGATTGCGTTTCCGTGACGCTGTTCCAGGATTTGACGCAGCTTATTTCAGCTCAAGTTTTAACCAGGATGACCAGGCGTAAGCCGCAGGTCTCAAGAAAGTAAGAGGAGAAACAAATGCCACGCCCAACCAAGGGTCCTCGTCTCGGAGGCAGTCCAGCTCATGAGCGTTTGATGCTAAATAACTTGGCCTCATCGCTGTTTACCCATAAAGCTATTACGACAACACAGACCAAGGCAAAGCGCGTTCAACCAGTTGCTGAGAAGCTAGTAACCCTAGCTAAGCGCGGTGACCTGCACGCCCGTCGTCAGGTTATGGCCGACATCACAGACAAGAACGTTGTCCACGAGTTGTTCACTAACGTAGCGCCACTTGTTCAAGAACGTAGCGGTGGATACACCAGAATCACCAAGCTTGGTTTCCGTAAGGGCGATAACGCTCCTATGGCACTAATCGAACTTGTGCTTGAGCCTGTTGTTGCTAAGCCTGCACGCACTAAGGCTAAGGTTGCTAACGCAGTCAAGACATCTGCTAGCGCAGTTGTGGTTGAAGAAGTTGCGGAGCACACTGAACCTGAAATCCTAGTTGACGAGAACATCGTTGAAGAAGCAGCACTAGAAGAACTTGTTGCAGAAGCTCCACTTGACGAGACTCCAGCTGTTGAAGAAGTAGCTGTTGTTGAAGAAGCTCCGGTTGTTGAAGCAGCTGTTGTTGAAGAAGCTCCGGTTGTTGAAGCAGCAGTTGCTGAAGAGGCTCCAGTTGCTGAAGTTGTTGCTGTTGAAGAAGCACCTAAGGCCGACGAGGCCGAGTAATCTCGACACCAAGAAATCTCATGAATCAGGCCGTTGACCAATTGGTTGACGGCTTGACTCGTTTTCGGATTGATCTAAGTTATGACGGAACAGATTTTGCTGGTTGGGCTAAACAACCAAAACTAAGAACTGTTCAGGGTGAAGTTATTTCGGTCATGAACAAGATATTTGGTGAATCTAAAACTGATTTTGGTTTGCGAGTTGCTGGCCGAACTGATGCTGGTGTTCATGCTGAACATCAAGTAGTGCATGTTGATTTGAGCCAGGCTCAACTAAAGCGCTTAGGTCGGAATAAAGACATTCGACTCAAGATGAATTCACTTTTAGATCCTGATGTTCGAATCATTAGTGTCTCTGAAGTTCCAGCAGTTTTTCATGCTAGGTATGCAGCAACCCACAGACGCTATCGATACACCATTAGCGATATGACTAGTGGCTGGAATCCACTTAGAGCCAGGTATAACCTGTGGCTAAAATTTCCACTGGATCTTGAGGCTATGCAAGCTGCTAGCAAAGAGTTTTTGGGATTACATGACTTTGCTGCTTTTAGCAAGCCGAAGCCAAAAGCGACCACAATTCGTGAACTTAGGGCCATAACGGTTAGCCGGAATAAGGCTCTGGGTAATGTCATTGAAATAGAGCTGTTGGCCGATGCCTTTGCTCACAATATGGTTAGGTCCATAGTTGGGGCGCTAATCAAGGTTGGGGCAGGCCGGGCCACCCCTAAAGACGTCGCCAAAGCCCTGAAATCGCGTTCTAGGTCCCATCCGTTCAAGGTGGTCACTCCTGAAGGTTTGAGTCTTATTGAGGTCGGTTACCCTCAAGAAAAGGACTATGCCAAGCAGGTTTTGATTACTCAGCACACCAGATCTTTGGATGATAACTAGGGGTTTTCAGCCTTAATCCTTTAGGTTGCATATGAGGGCCTATTCGGGCTAAACTTGACCCTTGGTGCCTGTTCTCAGGCAAATAGATGAATTTATTCATCCACAATCCGCAAAGAAACAGAAAGCATTTTAACGTGCGTACATATTCACCGAAGGCTCATGAGCTTCAGAACGACTGGCTAGTAATCGATGCCACTGACGTTGTTCTTGGCCGTCTAGCCGCTACAACTGCCGCGCTACTTCGTGGCAAGCACAAGCCAACTTTTGCTCCGCACATGGACAATGGCGATTACGTTGTAATCATAAACGCAGAGAAGGTTGCTCTAACCGGATCTAAGTTGCAGAAGAAGAATGCTTACCGTCACTCAGGTTACCCAGGTGGCCTTACTGCAACTACTTATGCTGAACTTCTTGCGAAGTCACCGGAGAAGGCCGTTGAAAAAGCGATCCGTGGAATGCTTCCTAAGAACACTCTTGGTCGCGATCAGCTTGCAAAACTTAAGGTTTACCGAGGCGCAGAGCACCCACATGTAGCACAGGCTCCAAAGCCTTACACAATTGGTCAGGTAGCGCAGTAAGCGCTTAGAAGAAAAGAAGAGTCATGCCAACTAAGAAAGTCGCCGAAGCTGTTGAAGCTGTAGAAGCCGCGCCATCATCTTTCACCACCGAAACTCCTGCGGTTAAAGAAACTAAAGCAGTGAAATCTCGTGCACCGCTAACTGTTCCAGGCGCAGGCCTAGGCCGTCGTAAAGAAGCTGTTGCTCGCGTGCGCATCAAGCCAGGTACCGGTGTGATTAAGATCAACGGTCGCGAACTTGCAGAATACTTCCCAAACAAGTTGCACCAGCAACTAGTTACCGACCCTTTCAAGGTTCTAGGTCTTCAGGATTCTTATGACGTTACAGCAAGTATCAACGGTGGTGGAGTTGCAGGTCAAGCCGGTGCTCTTCGTCTAGGTATTGCTCGTTCACTAAATGAGATTGACCGCGATAACAACCGTCCAGCTTTGAAGAAGGCAGGCTTCCTATCTCGTGACGCACGTGTCATCGAGCGTAAGAAGGCCGGTCTTAAGAAGGCTCGTAAGGCTTCGCAGTTCTCTAAGCGTTAATACGCTTCGAGCACCTGCTCGGTTAGTCTTTAAACCATGGCCCGCTTGTTTGGTACCGATGGTGTTCGTGGAGTTGCGAATCGCGACCTCACTGTTGAACTCGCTCTAAAACTTTCTCAAGCTGCTGCCAGCATTCTCGGCGAAAAAGCACGCACCGAAGGTCGCAGACCAGTTGCAGTTATTGGCAGAGACCCTCGTATTTCCGGTGCATATCTTTCTGCCGCTGTCGCATCAGGCTTAGCTTCTTCCGGGGTTGATGTTTTTGATGCAGGAGTTATCCCAACCCCAGCAACTGCTTTTCTAACAGCAGATATAGGTGCTGACTTTGGCGTCATGATTTCCGCCTCCCATAATCCAGCTCCTGATAACGGAATCAAATTCTTTGCAGCCGGTGGGCACAAACTGCCTGATGAGATTGAAGATCAAATCGAAGCGGCTATGAACGCTATCCCACTTAGTCCGATTGGTGCTGCTGTTGGTCGGGTTCAAAGATTTGCAGATGCCGAGGACCGCTATATTGTTCACTTGCTAGGCGCTATTCCTAATCAACTAAACGGTTTGAAGATTGTCTTGGATTGTGCTCATGGTGCAGCCTCAGCTATTTCACCGCAGGTGTTTGCTGACTCTGGAGCTGAAGTAATCGTTATTGGAAATGATCCTGATGGCCTTAACATCAATGCTGGTTACGGTTCAACACACATGAGCGCCTTGCAGTCTGCTGTTTTAGAACACGGAGCAGACATGGGTTTTGCTCACGATGGCGATGCTGATAGATGCTTGGCAGTTGATCACAATGGTCAAATAGTTGACGGTGATCAACTGATGGCAATCTTGGCTTTGTCTTTAAAGGCCAGAGGCGAGTTGGCCCGTAATACTTTGGTTGCAACTGTGATGAGTAATTTAGGTCTTCGTCTTGCCATGAGTGAAGCTGGTATTGAAATGATTGAGACTAAAGTTGGTGACCGCTACGTTTTAGAGCAGATCCGCGAAGGTGGATACACCCTCGGTGGTGAACAATCAGGACATATCATCTTTAGTCGTTTTGCTACCACCGGTGATGGTATTTTGACTGGACTAATGATTGCAGCTGAGGCTTACCGAACAGGCAAGAGTTTGGCGGAACTGGCAAGTCAAATGCAGACCTATCCTCAGGTTTTGATTAACATCAAGAATGTTGATAAGAGCAGAGTTGATACCGATGCTGGTTTGCAGGAGATAGTGGCGCAAGCGCAAGCTGAGCTGGGTTCTCTAGGTCGAGTATTACTTCGTGCTTCCGGAACCGAGGCTTTGGTTCGAGTGATGGTTGAAGCCAGCGATGAGGGAACAGCTCATTCTTGGGCTGACCGTATCGCTCGCGTGGTTGAAAATAACCTAGCTCACTAGATCTTTCTGAGCAGCACTCTTTCAACCCGGTGTTTGATTCCTTTTTGTAATACCAGGGTGGCTCTTGATTTTGTTGAAATGATGTTTTCTAGCAGGTTAGGCAAATTGATGGTTTGCCAAATTTCTTGGGCTCTATCTAAAGCCGCTGTTTCTTCCATTTGGGCATAGCGGTGAAAATAGGATGCTGGGTTTTGGAAAGCTGAATCTCTCAGTTGTTTGAATCTGGCTAGATACCAGTTTTCAATTTCTTCAGTAGGGGCATCAACATAAATCTTGAAATCAAAGTAATCGCTGAGTGCAACGTCTTGACCTAGCGAAGGTGGTTGCAGAACATTCAAACCCTCAATGATTACAACATCCGGGGATTCAACTATCACTTCTTCACCTGGAACGATGTCGTAGCTAAGGTGTGAATATAAAGGCGCAGAAACTTTTTCTTTACCTGATTTAATCTCTGAAACAAATTTGATTAGCGCTAACCGGTCATAAGATTCAGGGAAACCTTTTCTAGCCATCAGACCTTTTTGTTCTAAAACAGCATTTGGATAAAGGAAACCATCGGTGGTTACCAGTGCAACTTTAGGCGTGGTTGGCCAGCGGGAAAGTAATTCCATTAGCAATCTTGAGACAGTTGATTTACCAACTGCAACCGATCCGGCAACGCCAATGATGAAAGGGGTTCGGTTAGCTGATTTATCTAAGAAGTTTTTGGTAACTGAATGCAGTTGTTGGGTTTGGGTCACATAAAGGTTTAACAGATGAGATAGCGGAAGATAGATGTCTGAAACTTCTTGCAGATCCAGGAAGTCACCTAAACCACGGATTTTCTCGATTTCTTCTTGGGTTAGCGGGGTTTCATTGGTTTTAGCTAGTTCCGCCCATTCAGCGCGTGAAATCTCCACGAAAGGACTAACCGCCTCGGCATCGTTAGGGAGATTGACTGCGGTCACACTGCCATTCTGCCTTAAACTAGAGGTATGTGTGGAATCGTCGGCTATGTAGGACCTAAATCAACGGTCGATGTGCTTCTTGGCGGTCTAAAAAGACTTGAATATCGTGGCTACGATAGCGCTGGCGTATCGGTGATCAATAGTCAGGGAACCCTCGAAACACGAAAGCGTGCTGGCAAGCTCTCCATCCTGGTTGATGACATCGATAAGAGCCCACTGGGAGATTCACACATCGGTATCGGTCACACCCGTTGGGCAACCCACGGTGCACCAACCGATGGTAACGCTCATCCTCATCTAGGCGGAGACACCCAAAAACTTAGCTTGATTCACAACGGCATCATCGAAAACTTTGCTGAACTTAAGTCAGAGCTTTTAGAAGCAGGTGTTTCTTTCGCTAGCGAAACCGATACCGAGGTTGCCGCTCACCTGATAGCTCGTCAATACGATAAGACCGGTAACCTCATTGAATCCTTTAGAACTGTAGTTAGAAGACTGCACGGAGCTTTCACCATTCTGGTCATGCATGAAGATGAGCCAGGTGTTGTTCTAGCAGCTAGAAGAAACGCGCCACTGGTTATTGGCCTTGGTGAAGGAGAGAACTTCCTAGGTTCAGATGTTGCGGCTTTCGTGGAACACACCAAGCGCGCCATTTCGGTTGGTCAAGATGAAATAGTTATTCTTCGCTCAGATTCAGTTGAGATTGAAGATTTTGCTGGACATACAGTTACCAGAGATGAATTCCTAATTGATTGGGATGCTAGCGCTGCTAGTAAAGGCGGTTGGCCTAGCTTCATGGCTAAAGAGATTGCCGACCAGCCACAATCAGTTGCAGACACTTTGATGTCGCGGGTTGATAGTGAGGGAACAGTTCACTTAGAGGAGTTAGCTCCGCTAACCGCAATGCTTCCTCAAGTTGATCGCATAATTTTGGTGGCTTGTGGAACGGCAGCATATGCGGCTGAGGTCGGTAAGTATGCGATTGAGAGCTGGGCCAGAATTCCAGTTAGCGTTGAACTCTCACATGAGTTCAGATACCGTGATCCAATTTTGACCGCTAACACTTTGGTGGTTGCGGTTAGCCAGTCAGGTGAAACCATGGACACCCTGATGGCAACCCGTTATGCCAAAGAGGCTGGCGCAACTGTTTTGACTATTTGTAATACTCAGGGTGCAACCTTGGCTCGTGAAGCAGATGCTGTTTTGTATACCCATGCCGGGCCTGAGGTTGCGGTTGCTTCAACTAAAGCCTTCACCTCACAAATCGTGGCGATGTATTTATTGGCACTGCATGTTGCTCGGGTTCGTAAAACTCGTTCGCTAAACGAATTACAAGAAACCGGACGTAATCTATTGAAGCTTCCAGCTCAGGTTGCTGATGTTTTAGAAGAATCCAAAGACATCAGAGAGTTAGCCAAGAGCTTCAAGGATGCCAAGACTGTTTTGTTCCTAGGCCGTAACGTTGGTTACCCGATTGCTCTTGAAGGTGCACTAAAGCTCAAAGAACTCGCATACATCCACTCCGAGGGTTTTGCCGCTGGAGAACTAAAGCATGGTCCGATAGCCCTGATTGAAGCTGGTCAACCGGTAATCGTTATTGTTCCTAGCCCTGATGACCCTGACTCTTTGCATGCCAAGGTGCTCAGCAACATCTCAGAGATTAGATCACGGGGAGCCAAGGTTATTGCTATCGCTGAAACCGGCGATGACAAGGTCTCTGCAGTAGCCGAAGAAGTGTTCTTTATCCCTAAGGTGCAGCAGATGTTAGCCCCGGTGCTCTCTGTTATTCCGTTGCAGATTTTTGCTATGGAACTATCTTCGGCTAAGGGTCTTGATGTTGATCAGCCTCGTAACTTGGCTAAATCGGTGACAGTCGAGTAATCATGATTGTTGGTGTCGGAGTTGACCTGGTCGATCTGACCCGATTTGAGCATAAGTTGATTGAGACTCCTTCGTTAGTTGAAAAGATCTTTTCAGTAACTGAACGTGATGCAAAACATCAGAGCCTGGCCGGCATCTGGGCGGCCAAAGAAGCAGTTATCAAAGCCTTAGGCAATTCAGTTGGTTTAGCCTGGCACGATGTTGAAGTTAGCAAAGATGCATTTGGTAAACCTTTTCTAAATATCAGTGGTGCAACCAAAGAACGGGCAGAGTCCATGGGGATCAACTCTTGGCACCTGTCAATCAGTCACGATGGTGGCATGGCCATGGCTTTTGTAATTGCAGAGGGAGCTAACGAATGAGAAAACTAACTATTGATTTGGGTAATCTTGCTAGCAACCTTGCCGCGGTTCGCAAACTAGTAAATGACCAAAGTCCTGTGAAGATCATGGGTGTTGTGAAAGCCAATGCCTACGGCCATGGCATGTTAGAAGTCGCTAAGCGCTTAGAGCAAGAGGGAATTGATTTTCTAGGTGTTGCCGATCTTGATGAAGGTATCGCTCTAAGAAGTGCCGGCATTGGTTCAAGAATTCTGGCTTGGCTGCACGATCCTCAAGATGATTTCGTTTTTGCTGTGAAGCACGATATCGACCTGGCTGTTTCTTCAAGCGATCAACTACTAAGAATTATTCGTGCTGGTGAGTCACTTGGTAAGCCAGCCAGAATACACATCAAAGTTGATACCGGTCTAGGCCGTAACGGTGTGACCTTGCATGAGCTGGATCAACTTTTATCTGAAGTTAAATTGGCGGTCGATAACCAGCAGGTTATTGCCACCGGATTCTTCTCTCACCTTTCATCAACCGGAGTCGAAGAAGATTTAGTGCAAATAGCTAAATTTGATGAAGCCTTGGAATCAGCTGCAGCAAAGGGACTTAGCTTTGAAGTTAGACACCTAACCGCTAGCGACGGAACTCTAAGTTACCCGCAGGCTAGATACGACATGGTTCGCATTGGTGTTTCTCTTTATGGGTTATCACCGTTTAGCGATAACCGTGCGAAAGAATTTGGACTGAAGCCTGTTATGAAGGCATCGGCCACCATAGTTCAAACTAAACGTGTGCCAGCAGGTTCTGGAGTTAGCTATGGGTATTTGTATCGGACAGAGCGTGAAACAACCCTGGCTTTAGTGCCGGTTGGCTATGCCGAAGGCATTCCTCGTAATGCTTCAACCAAAGCCAAGGTAATAATCAATGGACGAGAGTTCACAATTCAATCCAGAATTGCGATGGACCAGTTCGTTATTGATGTTGGTGATGCTTCGGTTAGCCCAGGCGATGAAGTTATTTTGTTTGGAACGGATCAACTGACGGCCGATGATTTAGCCAATTCAGCAGAGACCATCAACTATGAAATCGTAACTCGCATGGGTGGCCGTTTCATACGCGAATACATCGGATGATCCTTGACCGAATCACAAGTTTTACTTTCGCTAGAAATTGCCGACGCTGAGGCCATGGATGATCTTGGCTTAGTGCTTGCCAACAATTTCCAAGCTGGTGACCTAGTTTTACTCATTGGCCCACTGGGTGCCGGTAAGACAACTTTGGCCAGAGGTATCGGCAAAGGCCTAGAAGTTGAAGGCAATGTTTCAAGTCCAACTTTTGTTATCGCTAGAACCCATCAACGAAAAGGCGCTCCACTTGTTCACGTTGATGCCTATCGGTTGGCTTCTGCCTTTGAACTAGATGATCTAGATATTCCTTTCGCTAGTTCAATAGTTTTAGTTGAGTGGGGCAAAGGTTTAACCGAAGACATCGCTGATAGCTGGCTAGAGGTTCAAATTGATCGGGATAACACGGGTCAAACTGAATTACGAAAAGTAACAGTAACCGGCTTCGGTGAGCGTTGGGCCAAGGTGAAGTTCTGATGTATTGCATAGCCCTAGACACTTCAGCAGGTACCACAGTTGCGGTTTTGAAAGATGATGTTCTTTTAGTGGAACTAAACTTTGCTGAAAACATGACCCATGCTGAACGCATTGGACAAGCGCTTCAAGATGTTCTAACCAAATCAGGATTAAGAGCAACACAAATAGATAGAGTCGTGGTTGGTTTAGGGCCAGGGCCATTCACCGGTCTAAGAGTTGGTTTAGCGGCAGCCCAGTTTTTTGCTCTAGGGGCTCATGCCGAGCTGGTTGGGGTTTGTTCTTTGGATGCGATTGCATTGAGTTTTTACCAACAGAACCCAGATGCTGGCTCTCTGTTGGTTTCAACCGACGCCAGAAGAAAAGAAGTGTTTTGGGCTTCCTATCATGGTGTTTCCAATGGAATGCCAGTTAGGGTTCTAGGACCCAATGTTAATAAAGCAGAGGACATCAAAAACTATTTAGATCTTGATGCCCACCAAACTACAGATTTGTTGGTAACAGCTCTTGCCTTAGGTCAGATTGCTTTTAGTGAATCTAAAACAGAGCTTGGGGTTAATTTGGATGTTAGCCCGATTTATCTTCGTGAACCAGATGCAACCCCAGGTAAAGGTAAGCGGGTGAGTAGCTGATGCAAATTCGTGAGGCAACAGAAAAAGATCTTCCAACAATCATGGCTATCGAACTGGAATGTTTTGCCAATGATGCTTGGTCTGAAGACGTGATGTTCAGTGAATTAATGGCTAAGCACACCTTCTATGCAGTTGTCTTGGAGCAAGAGCAAATAGTTGGCTATGGGGGACTGAGCAAATTGCCCGGTAGCAATCAGGCCGATATTCAAACCATTGCAACTAAGCCAGCAGCTCGAGGACAAGGCTTTGGCCGAGCTTTGATGAATGCGCTAACCAGCAAAGCTAAAGAACTTGGGGCAACCGAGATCTTCTTGGAAGTGAGAGCAGATAACACTGTTGCTCAAAAGCTATACAAGGTTTTTGGTTTCAAGAAAATCGGTGTTCGTAAGAGCTATTACCAGCCGGATAACGTGGATGCCTTTGTTATGAAGACCCAGATGAATTACAGCGAACCTATAGTTTTAGGGATTGAAAGTTCCTGTGATGAAACCGGCATCGGAATTGTTCAAGGTAATAAATTACTTGCCAATGTGATTTCATCCAGCATGGAGCAGCACGCTATTTTCGGCGGTGTGGTTCCTGAGGTGGCAGCCAGAGCGCATCTAGAAGCGCTGACCCCTGTTTTAGATGAGGCACTAAATAAGGCAAACATTAGTCTCGATGACATTGATGCGATAGCGGTTACCAATGGGCCAGGTTTGGCTGGAGCGTTGATGGTTGGTATTTCAGCTGCTAAAGCGCTTTCGGTTGCTACCGGAAAACCGATCTATGCGGTTAATCATTTGGTTGGTCATGTTGCAGCAGATGTCTTGGCTAACGGTGAGGTGGTAACCCCAACCATCGCACTCCTAGTTTCTGGTGGTCACACTTCACTACTGCTGGTCAGAGATTTACTCACCGATGTTCAACTGCTTGGTGAAACGATTGACGACGCTGCCGGTGAAGCTTTTGATAAGGTGGCAAGGGTTTTGGGTTTGGCATATCCTGGTGGACCGCAAATCGACCGGGTGGCTAAAGACGGTAATCCAACTGCAATCAGATTCCCTAGAGGATTATCTTTGCCAAAGGACATGCAAGAGCATCGGTATGACTTTAGCTTCTCAGGGCTAAAGACGGCGGTGGCTAGATATGTTGAGGTTCTGGAAGATAAAGGTGAGCCGGTTCCTTTAGCCGATATCGCCGCTAGCTTCCGTGAAGCTGTTGTTGATGTTTTGCTAAGTAAGGCAATTGCTGCCTGCAAGGAATACAAAATCCCAAGATTGCTTTTAGGTGGTGGTGTCACGGCTAATGCGAGACTCAGAGAAGCTGCTGCTTTGCGATGTGAATTTGAAGAAATCGAGCTTCGGATACCACCGTTTGATCTTTGTACTGATAACGGAGCAATGATTGCTGTTCTTGGTGCTCAGTTGATTATGAGCGGTGCAGAACCAAGCAATCTATCTTTTGGTGCCAACTCAACACTTCAGGTGACTAAAGTTCAGTCATAGACTCTCGGTCAAAGTACATCTTGCGTGTAGGTGGCTCACAGTATCGGATGCTCTAATCAACTTGTTAGAAGTTATTGCAAAACCAGTAAATCCCCCAATTCCTCTCGCTGACTCGAGGGGTTTACTGTTTAACGGGTTCGACCACTAAAACTCGATGTTGGTCTTGAACCCTGGTGACAATTATGGTTGCCGGTTTAGAGCCTTTAAGGTTTAGTTCACGGCGCAGCTGTTCTGGAGTGATATCGGCTCCACGTTTCTTGATTTCCAGTGGACCAACATCTAATGATTTTAGGTAGGCCTTTAGTTTTTTCCGATCAAAGGGGAGACTCTCGAGCAGTTTGTATTTTCTGAGCCAAGGAGAATCAACTGATGATCCGGTTAGGTAAGCAATCTCTGGAGCAAAAATATTCAGCCCAAGTTGGCCAGCTAGATCTCCTAGCAGGTGAGATCTGATGATGCTGTTATCTGGTTCATAAATATATTCACCTAGCTCGCCAAGTTCAGCATCCAGCCTTGCTCGATTGGGGCTGGTTAGTTCATGAAAACCAGAACTAGTTATCAGAAGTGCTGCTCTAGAAACATCTGCTCGCTTGACTGTGCCAAAGTAGAGTCCAACTTCAACCAGCTCACCATCAACTGAAACCCAAACTGCTTCAGCTTCATCTGGGATTAGATCATGGTCCATGCCTGGACCGAGTTTGACAATAGTTGGCTTAGTTGCCGCTGTTGCTAGGACGAAGTTGTAATCAGGGGTGAAATCCAGTGGATCGAATTTTCTTTTACGTTCGTCTCTTCTGGCTGGGTCTAAAAATAATCCATCATATTTACTGAGATCTATTTTGGTGACATCTTCTTGCTCAACGGTGACATTAGATAAGTTAGCCAAGTTATAGGTGGCCACCGCTGCTGTTACCTCATCTAATTCAAAAGCTGAAACAGTTAGGTCAAGGCTGGCTAGTGCCAAAGACTCAGCACCAATACCACAACCCAAATCAGCTATGTGTTTTAGTCCTGCCGAGCGGAACCTTCCAGCATGGATTGCTGCCACCTGCAATCTTGAAGCCTGTTCTAACCCCGACTGGGTGAAGATCATGTGCTTGGCAAAATCCCCAAATTTAGCTTCCGCTTTTCTTCTTAGCTTGACCTGGGTAAGAACATCGCCGACTAGTTCTGGGTTATGACCTTGTTTCCTCAAATCCGAGACCAGCTTGAGAACATCGGTCTTGGATTCGATAGCACCAACTGAATCCAGTAGGGCTAAGCCCTCACGGCTAATCAGATTGAGGAAAGATTGGCGATTCACCCATCAACGCTAACAGGATAGGGGTTAGCACTCCGGAGTTGAGAGTGCTAATATGGAAATACGTCAAAAGACGAAGATTCCCAATTCAAGACATAGAAGAGGTTGAACATGTCGGTTTCAATTAAGCCGCTTGAAGATCGTATTGTCGTTCTGCCAGTTGAGGCAGAGCAGGTCACCGCTTCGGGTCTGGTAATCCCAGATACCGCTAAAGAGAAGCCTCAGGAAGCCGAAGTTATTGCTGTTGGCCCTGGTCGTATCGATGACAACGGCAACCGAGTTCCACTAGATATCGCTGTTGGAGACAGAGTAATCTTCTCTAAATACGGTGGTACTGAGCTAAAGATGAATGGCAAGGAATACCTTGTTCTTTCAGCTCGTGACATCCTTGCTGTGATAGTTCGCTAGTCACAGTTGACTAAATTCAGCTAAGCCCCGAGGTTACTCGGGGCTCAGCCGTTTAATAGGGGTCTGGCTAGGCAATAGGCTTTTAAATAAGCATTTGGTTAGGGTGTTCCTATGGCACAAGAAGAGTTCAACAGCGATGACGTCGTTGCGGTTCCGTTGCGCCACCCTTGGCGTTGGGTCTTTGGTGGGATTGCCTCCGCTTTACTTTTAGGTTTCATCTGGGCTATTTATTCAGCACCTGCGATTGATCACAGTGTGATTACTCAGTTCATGTTGGATCCTAGAATCCTTGAGGGCATGAGCGTTACCCTCTGGGTCACAGTTGTTTGTATGTTTATTGCCACAGTTCTGGCAACCATCTTGGCCATCATGAAGCTAAGCGAAAACCCCTTGCAAAGATTACTTGCCACCGGGTTTATCGAGTTCTTCAGAGGAACCCCTTTGCTTCTACAGATCGTGTTCTGGGGTTATTTAGGAATCATCTTCCCTAATCTTTTTGTTGGCATTCCGTTTACTGACATTATTTTCTTTAGTGGTCAGACCAGCCAACTTATTCCTGCCATCTTGGCTGGAATCATTGCCCTCTCGCTAAACGAAGCTGCCTACTCTGCCGAAATTGTTAGAGCCGGAATCTTGGCGGTTGATTCAGGTCAGGTTGAGGCAGCGAAATCCTTGGGTATGTCTGGCGGATACACCATGCGCAGAATTGTGTTACCTCAAGCCATGCGTGTGATCATTCCGCCGCTGGGTAATGAATTCATCGGAATGTTAAAGAACACCTCTTTGCTTCAAGTAATTGCCGTTGCTGAACTTTACACCCAGGCCAGCACAATATCTTCTGCTAACTTAGCTCAAATCGAATTACTTATAGTGTCCGGTTTCTGGTATTTGGTTATGACCACAGTTCTAGGATTCCCTCAGCGGGCACTGGAGCGCAAATACGGTAGAGGGTTCTCTGTGGTTGGCGCTAGAACTGAAGGCAGAGCGTTTAAGGTGGGTAAGCGCTGATGAGTAATTTGATGGTTGAAGCACGTTCAGTTAGAAAACACTACGGTTCAAACGAAGTGCTAAAGGGGATTAGCCTCACAGTTGAGCAAGGTGAAGTGCTTTGTATTATTGGTCCTTCAGGTTCGGGTAAATCAACTTTCCTCAGGTGCCTAAATCACTTAGAGAGCATCAACGGTGGACGTATCAGCGTAAACGGTGAACTTATGGGTTACCGCCAGTCCGGCACTGTATTACTTGAGATGAAGCCATCTGAGATTGCTCGCCAGAGACAGGCCATTGGAATGGTATTCCAAAGGTTCAATCTTTTCCCACACATGACCGCTTTGCAGAATGTGATCGAAGCGCCAATCGGTGTGTCAGGGGTTTCAGCGGTTGAGGCTAAGAAACTAGGAACAGAATTACTTACCCAGGTTGGCTTAGCTGAAAAAGCAGACCACTATCCTTCACAGCTATCTGGTGGTCAGCAGCAGCGAGTTGCCATCGCTAGAGCATTGGCCATGAAGCCAAAGCTGATGCTATTTGATGAGCCAACCTCAGCGTTAGACCCTGAGTTGGTGGGCGATGTCCTGGATGTCATGAAAGGACTTGCTAAGGCAGGCATGACTATGATTGTTGTAACACACGAGATGGGCTTCGCTCGTGAAGTTGCAGACAAGGTCGTCTTCATCGACAAGGGTCAAATTGTCGAGATGGGCACGCCAAAAGAGGTTTTAGATCATCCTCAAGAGGCAAGAACTAAGGCCTTTCTCAATAAAGTCCTTTAGATAATGAAGCAAAATCAATCAAGAGAGCGAGTAAAAAATGGCTAACAAGAAACTAGGCTTTGTCGCAATTATGGCGGCCGGGCTACTACTACTGGGTGGATGTGCAAATAATTCAGTCAGCAACGGAGTTGACCAATCTAAGGTTGACAAAACAGCTCAGGCACTTTTGCCTAGCACTTATCTAGACAAGGGTATCAATGTTGCTAGCGACATTCCTTGGGAACCATTCGAGTACAACGATGCAAGCGGCAAGCTTGTTGGTTTTGACGTTGAACTTGGTGCACTAATTGGCCAGAAGCTTGGTGTGAAGGTTACTTTCAAGAAGCAGGCTTTCGACAGCATTATTCCATCCCTTGAGGCTGGAACCCACGACATCATCATTAGCGACATGAATGACACTATTGAGCGTCAGGCTAAGGTCGACTTCGTTGACTACCTGATTGCTGGTTCAGAGATGATCGTAAACAAGGGCAACCCAGATAACATCATGAGCTCAGCTGACCTTTGTGGTAAGACTGCTATTGCTGAAAAGGGAACCTCACAGATTGATCTTTACGCAACTATGAGCGCAACTTGTAAGACCAATGGCAAGCAAGCTATCAACGTAATCACCCTTCCAGATGCACCGACGGCATACAACGCCCTTCGTGCAAAGACCGGTGTTGCTGTAATGCTTGATGCTCAGGTAGCTGAATCAGCTGCTGCAACCGCTGGTAAAGGAAAGTACTTCGAAGTTGTGAAGGATCCAGCTGCTCCTAACGGTTATGGTACTGCACTTGTTGGTATCGCAACTCTAAAGGCAGATAGCAAGCTTCGTGATGCAATCCAGGCTGCAGTAAAGTCTTTGATTGCTGATGGTCAGTACGCAACCCTGCTTGCAAAATTCAAGATGGAAACATCAGGAATTGTTGACGCAACTATCAACGGAACTAAGAACTAATAGCTTCATAAAGATTGCGGGTCGGCTGTTGCCGGCCCGTTTTCTTTTAACTGTTGAAAACTTAAAATCAACTACTTCATATTTCTTATGCTCTGGCTATGCGGAAAAAGATAATAGCTATTTTCATCGGGTTACTAGCCTGCGGTTTTTTGGTTGTCGGGGTTGGTAATGCAAAACCACTCGCGCCAACAATCAAGATAGGGGTTCTAACAACTTCTACCGGACCACTGTATTTTGCTGGCCCAATTCAAAAGGCGGCCTGTCTTATGGCTAGTTCAGATCTGTTTGATTCTTCGATAAAAGCGAATTTCTTCTTTGAAGATGTTGGTTCAAGCGAAGCCGATGTTAAGGCCGCTTTCAAGAGGCTAAGGCTAGATGAAGTTGATGTTGTCTTAGGTCCAATTGATACAGCTTCTACTGAAACAGCTTTACTAACTAACCAACGAGATCCGTTAGCCATAATCGAGCCTTCAGCCATCAGTGATGAGATTGATGGCAGGGTTGCTGATCAGAATTGGCTATTCAGGATGGCAACCACCATAAGTCAAGACAACAACGCTTTAGTTGAGTTGCTAGCCAGAGATAAAAACTCATCAATTGCTTTAGTAACAGGGACGGATTCTTATTCTTGGTCGGCGCGGAAAACCATTGCTTTTGGGTTGGCTTTGCGAGGAATACGAAACGTATCCATTTATACAATCAACGATCTTCGAAGTATCAGAAAGAGTAAGCCTGATGTATTGGTGCTGGCGTCGATGGAGGAATCGGTTCCGTTTATGAATGCAATGGGCGATTGGGTTGATGGGATAAGCACCGTCTACTTGGTTCAGGGGAATCTAGCCAACTATTCGATGTATTCGTGGGCCCGGAGTTTAGCCAATGCTCAGGCCATTGCTCCAGCCGATGTTTCTAGTAATAGTTTCAAGGCTAGGTTGGTCTCAGCCTTAAACCGACCAGCTTTATTGAACTCACCTAACTCACCGGTTTTTAGTTTGGCTAAGCGAATTTATGACTCGGTAATGCTAGCTGGTAACACTTTTAGGGCGGGAGATAGCAATCTTGCCTTTCGTAACCGGCTCGCTCAGGCTAAATCGGATGGTCAGTTACTATTCACCGCAGCTGGCTATTACCGAGCTCAGAAATACACGATGTTTAGGTATGGAGCTAACGGTTTATTCAGCCCAGTGGGCATTTTCGACCCAGATACCCCTTAGCCAGAGAGGTGTAGTTCGGGTAGAATTGCCTAATCGCATCTTTTTGACAGGGCATAAAAATGACTCAGAATGACCCATTTGGCTTTACCGGCTTGACTTACGATGACGTGCTTTTGCTGCCTGGCCTCTCTGACATCGTCCCATCTCAGGTCAACACCAAGACTCAGGTGACCAAGCGCCTGAGCATCAATCTGCCCCTTCTCTCATCAGCCATGGATACCGTTACCGAAGCCAGACTGGCTATCGCCATGGCCCGTCAGGGTGGTTTAGGTGTTTTGCACCGCAATCTGTCTATTGACCAGCAGGCTACCCAGGTTGACCTGGTCAAGAGATCAGAAGCTGGAATGATCACCCATCCGGTGACTACTCATCCACTTGCCACCGTGCAAGATGTTGATGATGTGTGTGCCAAGTTTAGAGTTTCTGGTTTGCCGGTTATTGATGAAGATGGCACCTTGGTCGGTATTATCACCAACCGGGACATGAGATTTGTAAATGAAGTTCAGAAGAGCATTACGTTGGTCAAAGACGTGATGACTCCGATGCCACTGGTCACAGCACCGGTTGGGGTTTCACCTGAAACAGCTATTGCTATTTTTGCGCAGCACAGAATTGAAAAACTTCCGCTAGTTGATGCAACAAATAAACTTCGCGGTCTAATCACTATTAAGGATTTCGATAAGAGCGAAAAGTATCCGTTAGCTAGCAAAGATTCTGCCGGTCGATTATTGGTAGCTGCCGCTATCGGCGTTGGCGATCAGGGTTGGGAAAGAGCGATGGCTCTGGTTGATGCTGGCGTTGACATTCTTATTGTTGATACCGCTCATGGTCACAACACAGCTGTTTTAGATATGGTAGCCAAGTTGAAAGCGGAACCGGTAGCTAAACATGTTGATGTGATTGGTGGCAACGTAGCAACCAAAGAAGGTGCTGAGGCTCTGGTCGCTGCCGGTGCTGATGGTGTGAAGGTCGGTGTTGGTCCTGGTTCTATTTGCACCACTCGAGTTGTTGCAGGAGTTGGCGTTCCTCAAATCACTGCTGTTTACCAAGCGAGTTTGGTTTGTAAGCCAGCTGGTGTTCCAGTTATTGCTGACGGTGGGTTGCAGTTCTCGGGAGATATACCTAAGGCTCTGGTGGCTGGAGCGAATGCTGTGATGCTGGGCTCTTTGCTAGCTGGAACTGATGAGGCACCAGGAGATATCACCTTTGTTGGCGGCAAGCAATACAAGACTTATAGAGGCATGGGATCTCTTGGAGCGATGCAGTCTCGCGGAGAAGCCAAGAGCTATTCCAAAGACCGTTATTTCCAAGATGATGTTTTGCGTGAAGACAAACTTGTTCCTGAAGGCATCGAGGGACGAGTTCCTTACAGAGGAACAGTTGCTACTGTTGCTCATCAACTTATAGGTGGTCTTCGTGCCGCTATGGGTTATGTTGGTGCCGGAACTATTCCAGAACTACAAGAAAAAGGTAAGTTCGTTCGAATTACTCCTGCCGGTTTGAGAGAGTCACACCCGCACGATATTGAAATGACTGTTGAAGCCCCTAATTACAACAACCGCTAGGAGATAACTGAATGAGTGAGATTGAGATTGGCCGCGGTAAACGCGGTAATCGTAGCTGGGCTTTTGATGATATTGCTGTAGTGCCATCGAGAAGAACTCGTGACCCTAAAGATGTTTCAACCAGTTGGAACATCGATGCATACAGTTTCTCGCTACCTGTTCTAGCAGCACCTATGGACTCAGTTGTTTCTCCTGACACTGCTATAGCTATTGGTAAATTGGGTGGCTTAGGAGTTCTAGATCTTGAGGGGCTTTGGACTAGATACGAAGATCCAACCAAGCAGCTAGCTGAGATTGCTAAGCTAACCGGCCAAGAGGCTACTAGTCGAATGCAAGAGATTTATGCAGAACCAATCAAAGCGGAACTAATCAAAGAACGCCTCGCATACATCCGTAAAGCAGGTGTTACTGTTGCTGGTGCGCTGTCACCTCAGAACACTCAGGAGTATGCCAAAGCTGTTATTGCAGCCGGTGTTGATCTGTTTGTGATTCGTGGAACTACTGTTTCTGCAGAGCATGTTTCTAAGACCAGGGAAGCGCTAAACCTAAAGCAGTTCATCTATGAATTGGATGTTCCAGTAATTGTTGGTGGAGCTGCAACATACACCGCAGCCCTGCACCTAATGCGAACCGGTGCTGCCGGTGTTCTTGTTGGCTTTGGTGGCGGAGCTGCTTCAACTACTCGTAAGGTACTTGGTATTCACGCACCGATGGCAACCGCGGTTGCTGACGTTGCTGGAGCAAGAAGAGATTATCTGGATGAATCTGGTGGTCGTTATGTTCACGTTATTGCCGATGGTGGTCTTGGAACTTCGGGAGACATCGTCAAGGCAATTGCTTGCGGTGCCGATGCGGTAATGCTCGGTTCAGTTCTTGCTCGTGCTACTGAAGCTCCTGGTCAAGGTTGGCATTGGGGTCCGGAGAGTTATAGCCCAGAACTAGTTCGTGGTGAAAGAGTTCAGGTTGGAACTTCCGGTTCGTTAGAGCAAATTCTTCAAGGTCCATCCAATGCTGCTGATGGTAGAACTAACTTGATGGGGGCGTTGCGTAAGTCAATGGCTACTACCGGTTATAGCGACCTAAAGGAATTCCAGAAGGTTGATACCGTTGTTGCTCCTTACGACGCATAACTAAATGCTGAAACTAGCTCTGAGTCTAAAGTGGATCACTGGTCTTCTGCTTAGTTTGCTGTTAGGGGTTGCATTTTCTCTTTTGGCTCAATGGCAGGTATCTCGAGCAGTTGTTCCTAACTCGGGGCAGGTCAGTTCTTTTGCGGTGGCAACAGTGAAACTGCAGGATGTGGCAAAGCCGGCAGCTCCATTCACATTCAATGAATTACAAACTTCTGGAAGCATGGGATTTTTAACTCAGGTTAAAACTAAAGTGATTATTTCGCCAGCGAAAGCAATCCTGATTGCGAACCGATTCCAGCAAAATGGTGATCCAGGATATTGGGTAGTTGTTCCAGGAAATGTTGCTGAAGGTAATCTATTTGTTGCGTTGGGATTTGTCAGCGATAAACAGAAGGCTGTATCTGAACTGGCTAAGCTCTCGCAACTTCCTGCCGTTGCAATTGAGGTAACCGGTAGGTATCTTCCAAGCGAAGAGCCATTGCCAGTAAACCCAGATGGCGTTTATTCTTCACTATCTATCCCACAGCTACTAAACAGTTTGAGTTGGAAAGCAGAACAAGTAAGCACCTACGCGGGCTTTATCGCTGATACTTCAAAGAACATTTTTGTGAACAAGCAGGAGTTAAGCCCATTGGTTATTGGTCTACCAAAGAGCGATAACCAAGTTAACTGGCTGTCCTCGTTTTATGCGATCGAATGGACTTTCTTCGCTGGCTTCGCCGTGTTTATGTGGTGGCGGCTATTGGCTGATTCCTATAGGAAACAGCAAACTCAACTACTCAGCTAGTTCTCTAGCGTATTAAACGCCTATTTCAGCGCCTATTTTGGCGCTTTTGCTTAGATAACGATATTGGGATAATTGCCTGTTTCTGCCTGTTTCTGCCTGATTTAGCAGTTTTGGTCTGATAACTTACGAGAAGAAGCGGTTTTGTCATGTCTTTCAGGCAAATAACGACTTGGAACTCAGGAGACTTATTGAACATGCTGGCAGAAGAACGCCGATTGCAGTTGGCCGAATGGTCACGCGTTGAGGGCCGCATTGACGCCATTTCAGCTGCGAAGCGTCTAGATTGCGCTGTTGAGACAGTTAGGCGTGATCTTGAGGTTCTCCAGCGTAGAGGCGTAGTCAGACGAGTTCACGGCGGAGCTATTTCAACCGAACGCCTAGACAAAGAATTCAACTTTACTGAGCGTAAACAAAGCAACCCTTCTTCAAAGCGGGAGATTGCCAAGGTGGCAGCCAAGTTCATTCCTGCCGCGGGCTGTGTCTTTGTTGATGGTGGCAGCACCACCGAATATTTGGCAGAAGCACTGAAAAACAAGCCAGATCTTTTAGTAGTGACAGCAAGTTTGAATCTGGCCTCCCAGATTGCCAGAACTGGAACCCCGGTGATCATGTTGGGTGGCCGAGTTCGTGGAACCTCACTTAGCTCGGTTGGTCAATCAGCTGCCAAAGAATTAGCCGGCTATCACGCCCAGGTTGCTTTCTTAGGTGCTAATGGAATCAGTTTGGAAGCTGGCTTCACAACAGCGGACCAAGATGAAGCCTTAGTTAAACGCATGATGATAGCCAACTCAACTGAAACAGTTTTATTAGCCGATAACAGCAAGTTTGGTGCTAACTATCCTTCGGTATTCGCCAAGTTCAATGAGATTGACCGAATCGTGACTGATATGAAAGTTCCTCAAGAATATCTAGATGCATTCCAAAGCGCTGACACCGAGGCGGTGTTGGTATGAAAATAAAGAATTCAACTGCGACAAGCAGATTGAGAAAGAGTTCTATAGCCGAGAAGGAATTTATTTCTTTCGAGACTCGGATACAGAACGGCAGTACCCCTATCCCTAACATGACTGCTACAGAGAGGTAGTTCATAAATGAGTAACATAATCGCAGGAGACGCCAACGCAACTGGCTGGCGCTCAGCAACCCAAAAATTCGGTGGTTTCTTAGCCGGAATGGTTATTCCAAACATCGGTGCCTTCATCGCCTGGGGTTTGCTAACCGCACTATTTATCCCAACCGGTTGGATCCCAAATGCTGATCTAGCTACATTGGTTGGTCCAATGATTCTTAACTTGCTTCCACTGCTTATTGCTTACACTGGTGGACGTCTAGTACACGGTCAGCGTGGTGCTGTAATTGGTGCTATCGCAGGTATCGGTGTAATCGTTGGTACTACAATCCCAATGTTCCTAGGTGCAATGATTGTTGGTCCTTTGGCAGCTTGGCTACTAAAGCAACTTGACAAGGTCCTAGACCCAATCACTCCATCTGGTTTTGAGATGCTTATTGGTAACTTCTCACTAGGTATCTTGGGTCTTGGTTCAGCTCTAGGTGCATACAAGGGCATCGGTCCTGTTGTTACCTGGATCTCAGATCGACTCGGTGAAATGGTCGGCAACTTGGTTTCAAGCCACTTGCTTCCATTGCTATCGATCATCGTTGAACCAGCTAAGGTTCTGTTCTTGAACAACGCGATTAACCACGGTGTGCTTGCTCCGCTAGGAGTTCAACAAGCGGCTACCGAAGGTAAGTCAATCTTGTTCATGATTGAATCAAACCCTGGCCCAGGTCTTGGTATCTTGGTTGCATTCTGGTTGTTCGGTCCTAAGGTTCTTCGCGGATCAGTTCCAGGCGCAATCGTTATCCACTTCCTCGGTGGTATCCACGAAATCTACTTCCCATACATCTTGATGCGTCCAATAATGATCGTGGCTGCAATTCTTGGTGGTATGACAGGTGTTACAACCTTCATGCTTTTGGGTGCAGGTTTGGTTGCGACACCGTCACCAGGTTCGATCTTCGCTTACTTCGCAATGACTCCTAAGGATGGATACTTCCAGATGATTACTGGTGTATTGCTTTCAGCTGTTGTGTCATTCCTAGTTGGTTCATTCTTGCTGCGTCTTAGCAAGGCTGGAAGCGACGACCTAGAGGCAGCTACCGCTACTTCTGCAAAGCTTAAGAAAGCTTAGATAAAGTAATGTCGAAAATTTCCGGAAGCGAAGTAACTCGTCTAATAATTGCCTGTGAGGCTGGTATGGGATCGAGCGTAATGGTTGCAGGGATTGTTAGAAAAGCCCTGAAGAAAACCAACGTTCACGTCAGCCACTCACCGGTGAATCAACTTGCAGCAGAAAACCCTGATGTGGTCATCTGCCAGCGTGGGTTGTCTGGACGGGCTAAACAAGCTGTGCCTAACGTGCCAGTCATTGCATTTGATATGTTCCTAGGTGATCCTGCGATCACCAGGGTCATTGAAGCGGTGCTGAATGGTACAACGATTAGTGATGAGTAGTGCACTAATCCAGGCGGCCGGAATTCGTATTGATGCTGCGGCCTTCTCTCGCGAGGAGGCCGTGGCGCTTTGCGGAAAAACACTTTTGGAACTGGGTTCAGTCGCAAAAGAATATATTCCTGCAATGTGGGAACGCGAACAAATCATTTCATCTTTCATGGGTGAAGGTGTGGCCATGCCACACGGAACCGATGAAGCTCGCAAGTTTGTGATCTTTGACCAATTGGTCTTTATTAGATTTGCCCAAGAAATCAACTGGGACGGCTTTCCAGTTAGAGCTTGTATCGGGATAGCTGCCAACGGCGATTCTCACGGTCAAATCCTCGGCAACCTAGCCGAGGTTCTCATCGATGATGAGAAGCGCACAGAACTTTTTACAACCTTGTCGGTTGAACGAATTTTGGAATTGTTAGAAACAACTGAAGAGGAACATCAGGAATGAAAGCAGCAATCTACCGCGGTCCAGGTGACCTAAAGGTTGAACAGGTTGATGAACCACAAGTCAAAACCGGTCAGCTAAAGCTAAAGATTCACGCCTGCGCCACCTGCGGCACCGATGCCAAGATTTTTCATTCCGGTCATCCGAGGTTAACTCCACCGCAAATCATTGGTCACGAAATAGCCGGCGAGGTAGTGGATATTGGTGATGGTGTTTCTGGGTTCACGCTAGGAGATCGAGTTCAGGTTATCGCTGCTATTCCATGTGGTAAGTGTTGGGCTTGTCTGGAAGGCCGCATGACGGTTTGCCCTAACCAGCTATCTATGGGCTATCAATTCCCAGGTGGTTTTGCTGAATATATGATTGTTCCTGAAGAGGTGCTAAACGTCGATGGAGTTAACCACATCCCTGAGAATGTGTCATATATTGAAGCAGCCGTGGTTGAACCTTTCGCCTGTGTTCTAAATGCTCAACAGTTAGCCAAAGTTGGCCCCGGTGACACAGTGCTAGTTATGGGAGCTGGCCCGATTGGTTGCTTGCATGTTCGTCTGGCTAGATCACTTGGCGCTAAGCAAGTGTTCCTAGCTGATATAAACGGTGATCGTTTGAAGATTTCTTCTGATGTTGTGAAACCGGATGCTTCGATTGATATGTCGCAGCTCGATCTTGTTGAAGAAATAAAGAAACTAACCGACGGTAAAGGTCCAACTGTAATTATTACTGCAGCTCCCAGCTCTCAAGCCCAGGAGCAAGCGATTACCATGGCTGCTCCGGGTGGAAGAATTTCATTCTTTGGTGGACTTCCTAAAGACAAGCCAATCATTCAGGCAGACAGTAATTTGATTCACTATAAAGAACTGACCATTCTTGGCGCTAATGGATCAAGTCCGGCTCAGAACCGTCAGGCTTTAGCTTTAATTGCCTCTGGTGCTGTTCACGTTGCAGATTTAGTTACCCACCAAGTTTCCTTGGATGATGTTTCTAAAGCCATTGAATATGTGATCAGTGGCGAGTCCATCAAAGTTGTTGTGTTACCTAGCGGAGCAAACTAATTGATTAGCAGGGAACTGACTGTTACGGCCAAAGTTGGCCTGCACGCAAGGCCGGTAGCATTAATTGCCAAGTTGGCCACTGAATTAGCCGCCCAAGGAATATCTATCCGGATTGGCCGAACAGCTGATCAGCTGGTGGCAGCGAACTCCAGTCTTCGCATGCTGACCCTAAAAATAACTTCAGGCGAAAAGGTTCTAGTTGAATTGGGGACAGATGACGCCCTTAGGGCAGAGGCCCTATTTATTGAGGTAGCAGAAGCGCTAGCCGCAGACTAACCTTAAGTTAGTCGAAGTGAGTTATAAATGTCTGAACTAAAGAGCTTTACCGGTATCGGTGTTGGCGATGGTGTTACCTGGGGTCAGACCTATGTTTTGGCTCCAAGACCAACTGCGCCTGGCGATGCTAAATCAGTTTTAGGGGCTCAAGCAGAAACAAAGCGATTGCAAGAAGCGATTGCGTTTGTAGTTGAGCAGATGAAACTAACTGCCAGTAAAACAGATGAAACCACAGCTCAGATTCTGCATGCGTTTTTAGCTATGTTGGAAGACCCTGCACTACTTGAAGAAGCAACTCTTCACCTAAATGAAGGGTGGGATGCGCAAACCAGTATTCAAAAGGCTATGAACAGCTTTACTGAACTGCTTGCCGGCGATGATGTTTTTGGAGAAAGAGTTTCGGACCTTGAAGAACTGTCGCTAAGAGTCGTTGCCAAACTAACTGGGCAAGATTGGTCCATGAGTTTGCCAGCAACCGGCCCAATTATTGTTATTGCTCAAGATCTTTCACCTGCCGAAACAGCACTTTTTACCGATGTTGTGGTCGGGGTGATTACCGAACGCGGTGGACCAACCTCACACACCGCCATCATCTGCCGTCAAAGAAACATTCCTGCTTTGGTGGCGGTTTCTGGGGCAATGGAAATCCCAAATAATGCGGGAATCATTGTTGATTCCAATAAGGGGTTGGCAACCTTGGCAAATGAGCCTGCCAATTTGGGTAACCAAGTAACCAAGCGCACCAGAATCGGTGCACCGGTCGCTTTAGTTAAAGGCAATGTCGGCAGTGTTCAGGATGCCATCAATCTTGCTGCAACTGAAGCTAACGGTATTGGCTTAATGCGAACTGAACTTTTATTCCTGTCACGTTCAAGTGCACCAACCCTTGAAGAACAAACTGAACTTTATACCGCAGTGCTAAAAGAGGCGCCGGCAGGTGAAGTTATTTTCAGAACTCTGGATGCTGGAAGCGATAAGCCACTGCCTTACCTTGGCATCGGTAAAGAAGAGAACCCGTCTTTAGGTGTTCGAGGCTATCGAATTCATTCTTTGGATCAGAACATTTTGAATACACAGTTGAGTGCTTTAGCTTTGGCTCAAGATAAATCCGGCAGACCGGTTTCGGTAATGGCTCCAATGATTGCCACAGTTGAAGAAGCGGTTGCCTTTGCAACATTAGTTAGAAGTCATGGAATCAAGACTGTTGGTGTGATGGTGGAGACACCTTCGATTTGTGTTGTGCTCGATCAACTCAAAGGCATCGTTGATTTTGTGAGTATCGGAACCAACGATCTTTCACAGTATCTATTTGCAGCCGACCGTCAAAACTCAGGGGTAGCAGCACTGCTAAACCCTTGGCAGCCAGCCCTAATAAAGACCATCGCTAGGATTTGTGAGGATGCTAGGGCAGCAAACATAAAGGTTGGGGTTTGTGGTGAGGCGGCGGCCGATCCACTTTTGGCAATTGTTTTAGCTGGACTTGGCGTTGAATCGCTAAGCATGGCCGGCCCTGCGGTGAGTAAGGCATTGGACTATTTGGCTTCAGTAACTTTAGATCAAGCTAAAGCGGTGGCTCAGGCTGCATTGTCTGGAAAGAACCCTGCCGAGGCTAAGGAACTGGCCCTAGCGGCCTTACCTAACTAGCCTTTGGGTAAACTGGGGTAATGGAATCCCTGAAATCAGCTCTCTCTTTTTATCGTGTCTGTGCCGTTATAACTGGCTCTTTTCTTTTGCTAGTGGTTCTTGAGATGGTCCTCAAATACGGTTTTGGCCAGACCATTTGGTCTGGTGGAACGGCAGGGTTCATCGGCTTAGTTCCTAACCCGGTTGATGACACAGGCTTTCCTTCTGCTGGTGTTGATCTGAGCAGGCTGTTATTGCAGATTCACGGTCTTTTATATGTGATTTATCTTTTTGCTGATTTTAGAGTTTGGCGCTTAGCTAACTTAAAGTTCAAAGATTTCCTAATCATTGCTATGGGTGGAGTAATACCGGTTACCTCGTTCCTGATTGAACGCAAGTATCACAAGAAGCTTTCTAAGGCGGCTAAGTAAAGATGAGTTCTAACCGCCCAGTTCTAGTTGTTGACTTTGGAGCTCAATACGCTCAGTTGATTGCCAGAAGAGTTCGTGAGGCTGGTGTTTACAGTGAGATAGTTCACCACAATGTTTCTGCTCAAGAAGTTAAGACTAAAAACCCGTTAGCCATTATTCTTTCCGGTGGTCCTTCAAGCGTTTATGAACCTAACTCACCACAGTTAGATAAAGCTATTTTGGAACTAGGTGTTCCTGTTCTAGGTATCTGTTATGGATTTCAAATCTTGGCTCAGAATCTTGGTGGACGAGTTGATAAGACCGGTTTACGTGAATACGGTGCAACCGATCTGGTAGTTAGTTCGGCTACCGGAATTCTTGATAGGCAACCAGCAACACAAATTTGTTGGATGAGTCACGGTGATCAGGTTATGGTTGCCCCCGAAGGTTTTGATGTTTTGGCTAGCACTGCAACCACCCCGGTGGCTGCCTTTGGTAGTGCCGCAAAAAAGATTTATGGTGTTCAGTGGCATCCAGAGGTTAAGCATTCAGAGTTCGGTCAAAAAGTTTTAGAGAACTTCCTGCATAACGTTGCTGGTATTCCAGCTGACTGGAACAGCGGCAATGTTATTGCCGACCAGGTTGCAAAGATTAAAGCACAGGTTGGCTCAGCCAGAGTGATCTGTGGTCTTTCCGGTGGAGTTGATTCTGCCGTTGCCGCTGCTTTGGTGCATAAAGCTGTTGGTGACCAACTAGTTTGCGTTTTTGTCAATCATGGTCTGTTACGTCAAGGGGAAGTTGAGCAGGTTGAGAAAGACTATGTTGCAGCCACCGGCATCAGACTAGTGACCGTTGATGCGCAGGAACGGTTCCTAACTGCACTGGCTGGAGTTAGTGATCCAGAAACCAAGCGCAAGATTATTGGTCGTGAATTCATTCGAGTATTTGAGGATGCTCAGGCAGCTCTAGTTGCTGAATCTAAGGCCGATAATCAGCCAATCAAGTTCCTAGTTCAGGGAACGTTATACCCAGATGTTGTTGAATCTGGTGGCGGTGTTACCGCAGGTATTAAGAGCCATCACAACGTTGGCGGATTACCTGATGACCTGAAATTTGAGCTAGTCGAACCGCTAAGAACCTTATTCAAAGATGAAGTTAGAGCCATTGGTTATGAACTTGGACTGCCTAAAGAGATAGTTTCAAGGCAACCATTCCCAGGCCCTGGTCTTGGTATTCGTATTGTTGGTGAAGTTACCAAAGATCGGTTAGACCTTCTTCGTAAAGCAGATGAAATCGTTAGACATGAACTAACCAACGCTGGTCTTGATGGCGAGATTTGGCAGTGCCCGGTAGTTCTTTTAGCTGAGGTTAGATCGGTTGGGGTCCAGGGTGATGGCAGGAGTTATGGCCATCCGATCGTGCTTAGACCGGTTTCATCTGAGGATGCTATGACAGCCGACTGGTCAAGACTTCCTTATGACCTGCTAGCTAAAATCTCTAACCGGATTACCAATGAAGTTTCGGGTGTTAACCGGGTGGTGCTTGATGTTACGAGCAAGCCACCCGGCACCATCGAATGGGAGTAAAGGTAAAGCTAATAAATGGCTAGACCAGTTGTTATATCTCACCGCGGCGCTAGCGGTTATCGACCAGAAAACACTTTAGAGGCTTTCCAGTTAGGTATTTCTCAGGGTGCTGATGGTCTTGAATTTGATTTGGTAAATACCAAAGATCAAAAACTAATTATTAGGCATGAGAATGCACTGAGTAAAACAACTAACATTTCCTCTAAGCCAGAGTTTCAACATTTGCGAAGAGTCGGTGAAGTTGCGGGGGAAGAACTAAGTGATTGGTTCAGTGAGGATCTAACCTTGCAAGAAGTTAAGAGCCTTAGGGCCATTGAACGTGTTCCAGAGGTTAGGCCGGGTAGTGCTCTTTTTGATAATCAGTTTTCAGTTCCAACTTTCAGTGACTTATTGAATTCCGAATTCATAACTGGCAAGGTGCTGGTGGTTGAACTAAAAGAGGGAACGCACCTTAAAGTTTTAGATCAGACCATTGGCGCTTTAGCTGCTCAAGATATCTTGAACTCGAACATTCAAGATCTTGATGTGAAGCTTATTATTGAGTCGTTTAGTTATGAAATTCTGTTGAATGCTAAAAGCCAAATACAAAACCTAGGACTAAAAGCCAGCTATTTTTTAGCCTTAGAAAAGACCAGCTTGGAAATATTGGACCTAGAAGAATTAGCCTCCGAAGTTGTGGGGATAGCCATTTCCATGGATATGCTCTTTAGTTCAGATGACTGGGTGAAATCTGCTCACGATGCTGGATTACTGATTTGGGTTTACACCGCCAGAGCCGAAAGAGCGAGAACTTCGGTTGAGGCATACTACGAGGAGATTATTCAAACCGGTGTTGACGGTATCTTTGCTGACCAGCCAGATCTTCTTATCCGTGTCTTAGCCGACCGTGGCTAACTAGGTCAGCGCTTAGCCTTAAGATACTTAAGTCATGTCAGGGAATTCAGAAGAACTATTAGTCGGGCTTAACCCGCAACAGCGCGCTGCTGTTGAGTTCCGCGGACCTGCCCTATTGATTGTTGCCGGTGCAGGCTCTGGTAAAACTAGGGTACTAACTCACCGAATAGCTCATTTATTAGCCAAGCAAGAAGCTTGGCCATCCCAGATACTTGCCATTACCTTCACCAATAAAGCAGCCAACGAGATGCGTGAGCGGATCCGGCATTTGGTGGGAGACCCAGAGGGGATGTGGATCAGGACTTTCCACTCTTCCTGCCTACAAATACTTAGAAGAGAAGCAGATCGACTTGGCCATAACTCCAACTTCACCGTCTATGACACCGGAGACACCCGGGCACTTCTTAGACGCCTGATTAGATCTGGTGGATATGACATAGACAAGCTCAAACCTCAGGCTGTTGCGGCTGTTATCAGCAAGGCTAAAAACGAATTACAAACTCCAGATGATTTTTATGGTAATCAAGACTCAAGAAATCCAAAGGCAACCGCATACTCAGAACTGTTCAGAGCATATGAATCTGAAAAGATCAGAAACAATGCCTTTGACTTTGATGACCTGATTGCTGAAACAGTTCATCTGTTCAGAGCTTTCCCAGAAGTGGCCGATCAATACCGCAGGAAATTCCGTCACATTCTGGTTGATGAGTATCAAGACACTAACCACGCCCAATACGCGCTTATTCGTGAGCTAACCAAACCGGTTAAAACTCCAGATCCTAAGACCGGCGAGATGGTGAGTCCGGCATCACTAACCGTAGTTGGCGATAGCGACCAATCTATCTATGCTTTCCGCGGTGCTGATATTAGAAACATCTCAGAGTTTGCTAAAGATTTCGCTAGTTCAGAAACCATTCTTTTGGAACAGAACTACCGTTCGACCCAGAACATCCTTTCGGCTGCCAACGCAGTAATCGCTAAGAACTTTGATCGACCTGAAAAGAACCTTTGGACCGAAGCCGGTGGTGGAGAGAAGATTGTTCAATTCACCGGTGTTGATGAAAGACATGAGGCTGGTTTCATAGTCGATGAGATTACCGAGCACCATAAAAATGGCGTGAACTATAGCCAGATGGCTATTCTCTATAGGACTAACGCGCTAACTCCAAGTATTGAAGCGGAACTAAAATCTCAAAGAGTTCCATACGCTGTTATTGGTGGTTTGAAGTTCTATGAGCGTAAAGAAATCAAAGATGCACTTGCTTACCTAACCGCTATTTCTAACTCTCGTAATGATGAAGCAATTAGAAGAGTGCTTAATGAGCCAGGTCGTGGCATCGGTGAAAAAACCGAATTGAAAATCGCTCATTTAGCCAGATCTCAAAACCTAAGCTTTAGAGATGCTTTGGCCCATTCAGCAGAGCTTGGGCTTGGGCCAAAACTAACTGAATCAATAAAGTCTTTTTCAGATTTATTGGACTCTTTGGAAGCTCAAGTTGAGACTGCAAAAATAAGCGACATTTTGATCGAGGCTTTAGTGAGATCCGGTTATCGCTATCAACTTGAGATGAGTAGAGATCCTCAAGATGAGGCAAGGGTTGAAAACCTTGACGCTTTAGTTGGTCAGGTAGTTGAATATCAGCTTCGCAATCCTGATGCCAAGTTAGCTGATTATCTTGCTGAAATAACTCTGGCTGCGGCAGCCGATGAAATCGATGATGGTTCCGGTCAGGTTTCCCTGATGACATTGCACACGGCCAAAGGTTTGGAATATCCGGTGGTCTTTATTGCTGGTTTAGAGCAGGGGACTTTGCCCCATATTCGTTCCTTTGAGGAAGTTGGTGGCTTAGCTGAAGAACGCCGACTGTTCTATGTTGGTATCACTAGAGCTATGCGGGTTTTGTATTTAACCCTCGCTTTACAAAGAACCCTGTTTGGTCAAATGAACTCGACTATGCCATCAAACTTCCTGTTAGATATCCCGGTTGACCTAATGGATCAGCGCGGAGCAGAGCGCCAAACCAATGAGGTCAAGCGCTATCAGCCTCGCTCCATAACCGATTCACCTAGGGCGAAGACAGTTTGGAATAACAACATCACCACGGTTAGAAACAACGAAGGCTTGGTTTTAGCCATTGGCGATCGGGTCAAACATGATGACTTCGGGCAGGGAGTAGTTGTTGCCACCACCGGTGAGGGGGCTAGGCAAACAGCTGAGATTAGGTTCGAATCAGCCGGAAC
>Ga0304729_1000385_pt1 | contig 33366 bp, 28 predicted proteins | sample C_131016_MF_Meta_FD_190475 | JGI IMG/M metagenome (GOLD analysis project Ga0304729, IMG submission 190475) | Freshwater microbial communities from Lake Croche, Canada to study carbon cycling - C_131016_MF_MetaG (v2) (version 2) | ecosystem: Environmental > Aquatic > Freshwater > Lake | place... | reverse complement strand
GGCGCCGTCAACCTCCGGCATGTCGTCCTCGACAGCCGCGCCATCCTCGCTTGCAGCCTTGAATGCCGAGCGATCCGACAGAAGGATGTGCTGCAGGCGGTCCGCGCTCCACATGCCGATCGGAGGCGCCGAATTAGAGAAGTAAACAACGTGCGGCACGTTAAACATTTTCTGCCGCGACTGGTACTTAGAGCTAAAGATCGTGCCGTTCTTCAGCTTTTCGGCAACGGCATACAGGTCCTTAAGCGTACCAGTGTCACACGCGCGGGCAAGGTCGAAAAGAACAATCGGTTGGCCGTTATATGAGAAGGCGGCATCCGCCATCCGCCCGTCGAGCTCAATGGCGTTCATTTCGCGGCAAAGGTAAGTTGTAAGCCTGCTCTTACCAGCGCCGCCCAGCGGATCCTCAACCCAGTAGATGTGTCTCGTATGGGGTTTAGTCCTTAAGATTGAAATCAAAGCGGCCTGCCAGGCCCGAAACTTAAACTCGGCAGTTTCGCGCACCTTTGGCACGATTGCCTGTGCGAGCTGTGTGATACCACTGGCATACCTAATAAACTGCCCAGGGAACTTCTCAGCAACAATCCGGATGCCCTCCTCTGGTCCATGCTCTCTCAAAATTTCCCGGATCGCCTCAAAGTCACTCCGCGCGCCCTGCGAGCTACGCGAGCCCTTGCCAATCTGCCAAGGCGCGCGCAGGATAAGATCGATCTTACTTTTGAAGCGCTTGTCCGCGTCTGTCCGATTTCGAATATGTAAGTCGCGATCTTTCACAAATGCTCCTTTTACTTCGACAACGCGAGGGCCCAGCCATGCGCGCACCGCGGCTGCACTTACCTGTTCAGTAAACTCAACATACCCTGTAAAATGGACAGGGATTTTTAGAACCTCGTCGTCCTCTGTGTCGTCGCTATCGCTGCTAGACTCGGAGTCAGACCCGCTACCAGAGCTGCTTTCGTCGTCTACGGTGGAAAGCTTAACTGCCAGTGGAACAACCAGCTGGCCACATGCAAACGTTACTTTATCTTCTAGGTCAGCTGGTAGCTTTGGAGGGTCAAAGTTTACGTCGTTTGTCTCGATGGAGAATAAGAAGGCCCTAGCACGCACACCAGGTAGGCTTCTGTGAGACGCGTGGGACACTCTTGAAAAGGCGACGCTCGAAGTGTCGTCCATCCCGGCCATTATTGTCTTACATGTACGCAGAGGGGCGGATTTTGAAAAACATGGAAACCGCAGTCGATTAATAAAGTGACGAAGTGGGAAAGGGTCATTAAGGCTCCAACCCCGGTTTACTTTTTCTTTGCGGTTTTTGCTGCCTTCTTGAACGCCTTTGCCGTTGGTGCACCTTTTGACCCTGGCTTACGCATGCGCTCCTTTGAGCCATGCTTAATGCGCATCTGCTTCGCGTGGATATTTGCATATAGGCCTCGCTTGGCCATATTTACTTCCCAAGTGCGCGCACTGTCATACGTGTAACAGCCTCATCAGGTGTGCCACCCCCAGAAGCCTTCATCATTTGAACGAACTTATCCAATGGCATATTCGCGTTCATGATCCGCGCGCTTATCCAACGGCCACACGTATCACTCGAGTCTTGTTGAAGCTTGACTGTGTTATGAATGACAGGCTTATCACCCTTGCTTAACAGTTGAGATAAGAGCGGAGCTGTTTCATTGAATTCCATCAGTGTGTTCTTGTCGAGCCACTTCCTGTTTCCGTCAACGGCTACACCAAAGCTGTCAAAGACCTCGTAGTTTGTTCGGTGGTCTAGCACTGCGATCCAGTGTCCTGAGTTCTTGCTCTCGGTCAAAAAAAGAACAGCGACTGCCCCCGAACCATCAAACAGCTGCGAAGGGCTTGACATCTTAGCAAGGTCTGGGTACCTGTAGATAGGGATATTACCGCAGAGCTTACGGATATCATCTTCGCTAAGAGCATACTCCTTTGCCTAGGCGGTGGGGTTCGAAGTGAGATAAAGGAAGGTTAGACTCGTCCGGCTCTACTATTAAGTCACTTCGATCCGAAACCAAAACACATTTCGAATCACACCTCACGGCTCATAACTCACCTTTTCCATTCCTGTCACGATGAGTGAGCCCAATAGGAAGCGAAAGTTGGGTGACTTGGGTGGAAGTTTGCTTGACCAGTTGAGGGCTGCAGGGCTTGATATTAAGAACGGTGATAACCTTCAATATGACACTAATATCGTATGTAGAACAGGAACCGATATTGGTGTTGTGCAGGGAGCGTATGCTCACGGGCGATATGCCAAGTTTAAGGAGTCTCGTACTCAGCCGATTCTTGGAGACACGGATAATTATACTGTGGCTCTAATTAGGGGCTCACTGACAACTAACAACATCCCTCTCTTTTGTCCTAAGCCGTCAAAGCTTATTACGGTCAACGGGCTCAAGGTTTGGGAAATTACGGCACAGCCCGGACTTGCATTGACATGGACAGGACCGGTGTATCAGACAGGAACCATCAACGACAGCGATGTAAGGGCTGTCATTTCTGATGTGACTTATACCGGCTGGGCAAACTATGGCTACATTCCGTATTACACGTCCTTTTCCACAGCAGGAACCTCAGAGCAGAGGTTGAGCGGTCTGCTTGACTTGTCTACGGTCGGAAGCTCTACTTCGTGTTACAACCTTATTGATCGCATCAATGCTCTTTTTACAGCTGAGGGTCTTCCGTGTGTTGCGGCATTCTCAACAAACAGCAACGTTGTAAATGTATCCCCGCAGATGCTTACATTCAGTAATACTAGTTCAAACAAGAATGTCCATTTTGATTTTTCCATGCCTCCTGTGTATCAGAGTTCCTTTCCTGTGTCGGGGTTAGACATTAAGAAGCTGAAGGCTGGCATCCTCCAGACGTGTAAGGTTCTGGGCTTTGTCCCTAATACAGTCTTTACGATCCCGGCAGCTCAGACTGCAAATAGCGTTGGAAGCTACCCGCCTCGGCCATACCAAATGGCTTGGCGCTCAACTGTCAATCTCTTCTCGTATAAGACTGTCCGGTGGGTCCCTGAAGACCCGGCAGTTACATCAACCATCCCGTCGGAAAACGATGTCGCGGAAGGCAGCAATGGACAGTCTCCTACGTATTTTGACTGCTTTACGTATACTCATTTCCTCCAGCAGTGCGTAAATCCCACGCTTCAGCGTTGCATTTTTGATGAGTTCGACAGTGTCGAATTTGACGAGATGAGTCTTCAAAATCAGCTAGTCAATGCATGCTATTACAATTGCAACACGAAAACGTACAGCTCGTCGCTTGCGTATGTTAAAAATCAGAGTGTGTCGTACCAAGGGCGAGCGTATCTCAGCTTGAGAGATCTTGCATCGGGTAGTATCCCAGAAAACAACCCAGGCGACTGGCTTGACATTGGAGACTCAATCAGGGCAAGCTACGACCCAACCGTTCCAAAATACTACAACGGAGACGCTGTTACGATCATTGACTCTTCAAATTACTCATTGGTTTATCGAGCAACCGCTACAGTGACGAAGCCACCCCCAAGCGCAGGATGGACGTTGGTGCAGACGCTGACGAAAGATTACGCGCAGAACGTTACGCCGAATACGCCTGCGATTGGGACGAACGCACCATACATTACATACAACTCGCTTACGTCGCTCTTTACGCTAAACCTCGACTCTTATGGATTTGGTGGCACTGTAACGACGAACGCAGATGATGGATATGGCGGTGTCAACGATGACTTCTACAATAACCCGAACTCGAAGAAAGAGTTCTCAAACTCGGCACTGAACGACCAGGCGCGCGATTCATGGGGAGCGACTGGGCTTCCCTTTTTTACTGCCCCTGTAGCAGGCCCCCCTCCTGTACCAGCTTATACGATTGCGCGCAAGCCAGGACAGTTTACTTATGATGAGCGTATGGTTCTTGAGGCGGATGATTACTTCCATCAGTTGTTTGGAAACTGGCCCGCACTTCGTCTAAACTACGTAGACCCAATCACTAATATCAACACGTCTTACGTGCGATACGGTCCACAGGTTGCCGATTCCGGTCTTACAGTTCAGCTCCCTCTTCCGCAATTTACACCGACCGTAGTGAGTGGAACTCAATATTTGCCTTTCCTGCGCCTAGCGGGAAATACGCCTTATTTTTATACGACGGCTCAGGATTATCCTTCTATCGGCAACATGTGGAACCCTGTTGACACGATCGTTGTCATTACATCTGAGATTCCTATCGTTATGGACCAGGTGTCCCCTCTTTTTCTCTTGACGGACAAGCCTACAAAGGAGCAGCCAAATGGAAACTCGTTGAAGGTTCTTGCTGAGTTTGTTGTGAGACCAAACGAAGACCTTGGACGACAGTATAGAAATGAGATTGTGTATGAGCCTTATAATCCGGTGAGGAAGGCTCTTCAGTCGTCGGTGCCTTTCACCACGTTTGACTACGTGATTTGTATGCGTATGAAGGGGTCGAACTACCTCCGCATCGTGAACCTTTCGAACAGCGGCTCCGCGTTCATGCGCTTCGAGTTCCAATTGAAGTAAATCTAAAGTTGAGTGTTTTACGTGAAAACTAAGTCTGTAGACCTTGTCAGTCCATCCCACTTAACAGCGTCACACTACTTTGAATACATTTAAGATGAGCACGATTTCGAAGGTTGCGGTGTATGATGCGCGCCTTCAGCAGGAGGAGCCCGCCTACGCGGTGCAGAAGGGTGCTCTGTCTGTTAGCGTTGCGCCCTTCCAGGCGATCTCTGCAAATTCCAGCCAGATGACCTTTCAGGTGCTTGTGCCGAGCTTGAACGTGTTTGTTGACCGCAAGCTTCAGCTCTCCACTGGTCTTTTTTTCACTGCGAATCTTTTCTATGGCGGCCCGCGCTCTCTGTCTTCGAAGGGTTACATTCTCGGCGCCGCTAGCGCGCTTGGTCAGACGGATGTCATTGGTGAGACGCTTAGCATCACGAATGCAGTTACGATTAATAACGGCGCCGCCACCACGTCCACGCTTCCCGTCGGCACTCGTCTTTACCAGACTGTTACGGGTAAGGCGGTCCCTCCTAACACCTTTATCACGGGTGCCTTTAGCAGCACTGTCTACTCTGTGAATAATACGTTTGAGTACTCCACGGCAAGCGGAATTGGTCTTGAGCTCCCTATGTCCTTTGACGTCCCGGACCCGCTTTTTGGTGTCAACGAGCAGGTTGTTGGCGACCTTGGTTACTCTAACGCATACCAGGGTGAGAAGTTTCTCCAGCCTGGCTTCTGCACTGCCGTCTCGGCTAAGGATCTTTCTTTGGTGTCTTTCCCGGTTCAGAGCTCGCTTAGCAACATGACCGCCACGCTCAACGACTGCACGGTCACCACGAACGGCGACACTCTGCGCGAGCAGATCCTCCTTACGATGGCCCGTGAGAATACTAAGCAGCGCACGTGCCCCACAAACACGGATGTGTTTTCTTGGGGTCGCGACGATGCTCTCAACGGATCGGGTAACTTTTCATCGTACTCCGTTGTGGATGCGTACGGCGATATCCCCAACGGCGCATACCCTATCCAGTATTACGCGGATGCTAGCCAGGCTCTTGTTCTTACAGGACCGGCTACAAAGATTACCCCCCTTAAGGTGCTAACCATTGGCGGTGCGAGCACTGCCGGCACGTCGCGGACGGACACCAACGGCACGCTTCCTGACTATCCGTTTCTTCCGTCTGGTGGTGCTGTTTATTCGTTCGGCCTCGACACGAATCCTAACATTGAAGGGCCGTCTTCGTGCGGCTTTTACATCGCGACCCCGTCGACGCAGGTTTCGGGAGCTGTCATCAGCCCCGTTGTCGTTCCTTTCGTGAACGGCCAGCCTGTGTGGACGACTGGCTTTCCGGGTGGCGACCTTATTAGCATTGATAACACGTACACGACCCCGGCACTTACTGGCGCTTCGCCCGACCCGGGCTTTGCCCTCACGAAGGTCGCGACTGGCGCCGCACCGGCCACGACGACGCCGCGCATCTTTTCGATTGGCGATTCGGTCGTGATTACCCTCCTCAGGGATGTGCCGCCGTACTGTATGATTGGTGCGCGTCTCTATGCGACTGGCAACTCTTCGACCTACAACGGAGGTGGGAGCCTTGTTGCCGGTGCGCAGCCCAAGACTCTCGCCTTCGTGTCAAGTCTTTTCAGCGGTGCTCTTGGACAGAAGGGCTCTCAGTACAACATTGTGACGGGATCTGCGCTTTTCCTTGACTCAAACGCTACGCCTCTCGCTATCGGTGGTAACTTCTCCCTTTCGGCCGGGTTTAAGATTTTTGGCCCGATGCCTGTGTTTGGTGGCCTTCAGGTCACTGAGCCGCTCGTTATCTCCCCTCTTATCTGGGCCGACAGCGCCGAGTTTCAGTCGGTTGGCCTTTACGGCATGACCAATATGCAGTTCGTGCTCAACTTTGCGGTTCTGGGCACCTGCTTTGCTCAGCAGAACGCGGCTGTTACGTCGCTCGCTTCTAATATCTATACTACGATCCCGTATTGGATTGACGACCTTACGCGTCCCACAAATAATACGGGAAACATCCTTCGCTCGTCTAATATTCGCTCCGTGATTAGCGACCTTGCCTTTGGCCAGTCTACCAACCAGCTCGGCCCGTGGGTGAAGCCTACGCTGTTTGTGGGTTTCCTTACGCCGGGCCCGGACATCACTCTGCCGCTGGTGTCGACGGTGCCGTATGTTGAGTTCCCGCGCTATGTGACGACCGTGCAGCCGCAGGGTACGTTTGCTGGCGCCCAGGTTGTTCAGACCAACACGATCTCCCTCACGTCCATCCCGGACATGGTTATGCTTTACGTCAAGCCGGCGACGAAGGGCCCGAGCCAGCTTGATCAGTACATCCCTATCCAGAACGTTACGGTTACGTTTGATAACTTTAGCAACCTTTGCTCTGGCTTCCAGCAGTTTAACCTCTACGAGTCCGCCGTGGCTGCGGGTCTTGATATGGACTGGCACCAGTGGCGCGGCTACACGCAGGCTGCTTACCCGTCGCTTGCGCGTGTTACGTCGAACTCCGCGGTGCTTACGGCGGCGGCCCCCGTAAAGTACCGCCAGACGGGCGTTACGCAGCTCAGCGGTGGGCCTATCCTGCTGCGCATGGGCCACGATATCACGCTGAGCCCGGGTCTTGCGCCGGGCTGCCTGGGTAACTACTCCATCCAGGCCAACCTCACGACGTCGAACGCCTTTGGCTTCTACGACAGTCTTCAGGCCGTCACCATCACGCTTATCGCTATCAATACGGGCTTCTTTGAGACTGTGCGCGGTCAGTCCGCCATCCGCAAGACCATCCTCAACAGCGCTGACGTTGAGGCCGCGACGCCGGAGGAGGGCATGACCAAGACGCACCTTAACCGCATGGTCGGCCGTGGTGGTATGGGCCACGCTATGGGCACTCACGTGATGAAGGCTATCTCCGTTGCCCGCAAGGCTCACAAGGCCGCTAAGCGCTTCGCGTCTATGATGCCCAGTGGCAGCAATGCCGCGTCCGCAATGGACATGGGCTCGTCCGGTAAGCGCATGCGCACTTCGGGTCTGTAAACATAACTTAAACTAGCGTCAAAAATCAAACAAAATGAAGACTGTTGGATCTCGTGCTGAGGTGTTCCACGGCAACGCAAAGCGCACGTCGGGTAGGCTGACAAAGGATGACCTCATGAAGAACCCGGCGGGTCGCATCGTGTCAAAGAAGAAGCACGAGGCGGGTAAGCATGCATTGAAGTTTCTTCATGCCAAGGGTTACATTGCTGTCAAGGGTAAGTTTGGGAGTAAGCGCGCGACGACGGACGCTGTCGCGGACGTTGTGGTAGATGCTACGACACACGCAGAGCCTGTTTCAAAGGAGACAGTCGATGTGGAGGTCGCGGCGCCGCAGCCTACACGCGCAAAGGGCAAGGAGTAAATTAGAGATGTCTTGCAACCTTTACACGTAACGAAAGTGCCTATTAATCCCCGCCTGGTAGTAATCCCCGCGCGACATATGCTCAGGGGCTCGTCCGGGCTTTCCTGCGCCGCTAATCGTACCGATATTATGCGCGCCAAGAATTTGAGGGCTGCGATTGTATGCAGTGTCAATCGCATACGCTCCAAGCTGGAGAATTCCCTTCCCTGGCATCCACCATGGAATACCGTCTAATTTGTTGACTAGGTTGTCTGTGTGTGTGACAATTGGAGTCTGCTTTAAAAACGGCTTTGATAGGTTGTAGAGAGCGTCCTGGCTATTGTAAAGCCGAGTGTTTGTCGCCTCCTCCTGACCCAGCTGAAGGGCGCCGTTATAACTACGTCCACCAATCAGATAACCTTTGCTAATGTACAAATCAAGGAGCGCTCCACCAAGGGAGTGACCAGCACCGTAGAAGTCAGTATTCGGCATCACCTTTTTAGCATACTCAAGACGCTCCATATCATACTTCGCACGGACAGACTCCTCAAGCTTACCGCCGGCAATAAACTCATCAGCCGATAAATCTCTCCAGTCTGTAACCTGCGTGCCGCGAATTCCAACAAGACACTTTGCAACTCCACTTGAACCGCTTACCCAGAATTTAAGTGTGTCGTTTGACAGCGCTGGATTCAGAGCAAAGCCATCGCCCAGCTCTACAACTGGATCAGCGCTATACGCTTGCTTTGCAGCATCCTTATACAGTTGATTAGGAATGCCATACGTGGACATTTTTTGTTCATGAATAGTAGGACGTGAGAGTGTGTGGTCTTAGTATATGTATGGATTATCTGAAGAAGCCACTAAATAACGTCCCATCATCTTCCTCGTCCTCCTCATCGCCGGGAAGCGGCGGCGGCAAATTCAGCTCGCGGCGCTGCTGCTGCCGAGCCTGGATTGCGCGTGCGCGCCTCGCCTGCTCTTCCACATTTCGGGCACCCGGAAAGGCCGCCGAAGGTCTAAACGGAAGCCTCGCCGCATCCCTTTGCCGCTCAAGCTCGCGGGCATACGCTCCTCCCGCGCCCGCCCCACCCGGTGGATACTGCACCGCGCGCTGCTGCGCCCGTGCCGCCTCGCGCTGCATTTGAAGACGAGCCTCCACAAAGGCCGCATCCCTACGACGCGCCTCGTTCAGTCGGCGGGTCACCTCAGCGTTCATCCGCCGGTTTTGCGCAGCCTCGTCCGCGACGCGCCTCTGTTCGGCCGCAGCTCGCTCCGCCACTGCGCGCTCCTCTGCCGCGCGCCGCTCTTGGTGCGCCCTATAGCTCGCATGCATGCGCGTGTGATACTCGTCAAGAGTGATCAGCCCGCGAATAAACATGTTATAAAGCTCGGCCACGCCAGCCCGTGCGCGCCCCGCCAACTCCGCCGCTTCAGGTGACTCAATCATTTCGCGCGCCGCCGCTGCCATATTCCCTATATCCCCAGGAATCATCCCTACATTTCGACGCACAGTCGCCGCATACTCCTGCGCGCCCGTCAACGCAGCCTGACCGGCCGCCGCCGCCACCTGACCCACGTGCGCCGCCGTCTGGCCCAACGCCTGCGCCGCCGCGCCCGCCACCTGACCCACTGCCTGACCCACGGCACCGAAGTCGCCAGCAGCCTCCTGCGCCACCGCGTCCGCCGCAGCCCCAGCAGCCTGTGCGATCGGAGCCACCACCCCAGGGATCGCCGCCACCGCGCCCGCCGCCCCTTCGCCGAGCTGACCCGCTAACTCACCTACGCGCTGCCGTAAATCGCGAGCGCGCTGTACGACCGCATCGTAATTCGCGATCCGCGCAGTGCGTCGCGCGAGTTGCGCGGCGGCGCGCGTAGCCTGCGCGGCGGCGCGACGGTCTTGAGCCCGCTTCACTCCTTTAATAAACTTACCCTTCTCTACAAATGGCGTCCGCTTCGGCGGCATTTCAGACTTAATTGACTTATCTAAGCAGATTTAAGCACAATGTCGTATCCAATAGACGCAATTAACGAGGATTTCTGGTCTAAAAATAAGTCCCAGTCTTCTAAGTTTCTGCCCGTTGGTCTTATCCGTAACAAGCTTACCGAGCTTACAGGCCATTCCATGCTTTTAGATGACTATGCTGATACTCCTGTTGATCGTATAATCCCTACACCCTTGCCGCGCGACCAGCAAGTTGTGGCAAGCGGTGGCACCATTACGTATGCAAACGGTTTTAAGTTTCACACGTTTACGGCGGCCTTGACTGAGGAATTTGCGGATTATTCGGTTTCGAATTTTAACACACAACCAGGGTGGAACGGTTGGGCATTTTCTTCTCCAGAAGGAGGAATCAGTAAACAAGGTGGCAGTGTTTCTGGTCCAGCAACTGGTGCTCCTGCTTATGCTGCCTTTTGTAACGCAGGTGGTCCTAGTTATGCACCCACTATAAGCTCTCCCACGCTTTCAATTCCAATTGGGAGAACTATGAAGCTAAAATTTATTTATGCTCCGTCGCTAACAACTCCAACCCTTTTAAGGGTGTTATACGCTGGAACACAGATTTACAGCACAAGCACATTTAGTAGCACACAGTGGTTAGAAGTGTCGGTTACTTTCACAACTACCACTTCTAGTGGGCAAGTTGTATTTGTAAATGGAAATGGAACGGCACCACCGGCACCGGCTAACATAGTCCTTCTTGTCTCAAATGTATCTCTTTCTGAAGACCTTGTTGTTACAACGGGTGGCCCAGTGTCCGCGCTCGTCGTCGGTGGCGGCGGCGGTGGTGGTAGCGCATATGTTGGCGGTGGCGGCGGTGCTGGTGGCGCTCTCCTCAAAACTTTTACGCTTTCTACCGGACTATCATACCCCGTCGTAGTTGGGTCAGGTGGCGGGGGTGCTAGTTTTTCAGGTACGATTGGGTCAAACGGGACAAATGGAGGTGACTCTACAATTGACAAAACTACGGGCTTTGGTGGTGGTGGTGGTGGCAGTTTTTCCCTCGATACATCTCCGCAATATAAAGGAACAAACGGAAGTGCTGGTGGTTGTGGCGGAGGAGCAGGGTTTACTAGCTCGCCGCCTAATCCTGCCACATTTGGCGGAGCAGGCATACAAGGATTTAAAGGAGGCGACATGAATGGGGTTTCCGTAACGAATAAAGGTGCTGGTGGAGGGGGTATGGGTTCTGCTGGTACAAATACGGCAACAGACCCTCCAGTTGGTGGAAATGGGTTAGCTTATGTTATTGGTGGGGTTTCTTATCTTGTTTCGGGTGGAGGCGGAGGTGGAACCGATTCTATACCAGCTCCAAGTGGCGGTTCTGGTGGAGGTGGAGCGGGAGGTGGAAATACGAATTCTGGTTCGAATGGAACAGCAAATACCGGAGGTGGTGGAGGTGGTGCAGGGGGGAACCTTCCTGCAAAAGTTGGTGGAAGCGGCGGCTCGGGCATCGTTATCGTGGCCTACCCGTCGCCGCCGCCGCTTCCTACGTCGGTGCGCCTTTCAAGCTTCTCATGGTATAACCAGGGCACCGTTGATGCACGGCCCAAGTGGACCTTTACCCAGGCCGGTGTGCCTCCTACTTTGCTTACTGCCCTTCTCGAGACGTCTACCACTGGCAGCGCCCCCTTCACCCAGATTGACACTCAGACCCTGTCAAACAGCGCGACCTTCTATCAGTATACGGGCGCCACTGTTCTCAATCGCTATTATAAGGCGACCATTACTGCCTCGGCCGACGTAGCCCCGGCAAGCGGCGGCACTATCACGGACGCAAACGGTTTCCGTACGCACACCTTTACGTCCGGCACGAGCAACTTCGTTATCAACCCGGGCTTTATCCTTCCTGTGACGGCGCTTGTCGTGGGTGGCGGTGGCGGCGGAGGTGGTGGATACGACACTGGTGGCGGTGGCGGAGGGGGTGCTGTCCTTACATCGTCTACACTTTCTCCAAACACTTACCAAGTTGTAGTGGGGACTGGTGGAATTGGTGGCAGCACTGACACCATTCAAGGAGTCAAAGGAGGAGATTCATCATTTAATGGTACAACTGGAGAAGGCGGTGGCAGTGGCGGTTGGAGTAGCGATTATGGTGGTGGTGGCGGTTGCGGTGGTGGTAATGGGTTCGCCCAACCAGGCAGTTTAGGTGGCACTGGGTCGCAGGGGCAAAACGGTGGTATCGGCATTAACAATACACCCCCCGGTGTTTATTGGGGTGGCGGGGGTGGTGGTATGGGCTCTGGACCAGGTTCAGCAGGCACTACAAACGGTTATGGTGGCGCTGGAAAAGCTTACACTGTTGGATCAACTTCCTATACAGTAAGCGGCGGAGGAGGAGCCGGAAGCTACGCAGGAAATTATCCGGGTGGGATTGGGGGTGGAGGAACGGGAGCATTTACAGTTGGTGGAAGCGGAACTCCAAATACCGGCGGCGGTGGAGGAGGAACAAACGGAAACGGAGCTGGTGGTCCAGGCGGCTCGGGTGTCGTTATCATTTCCTACCCCTTCAATACGACCGTGTCTTCCTTTAGCGACATTGAGCAGAACTTAAACACACTTCCAGCACCCAACCTTCAATTGACAAGCTTCAGCTGGCTTGGCGTCCAAGGCTCCACGAGCGCATCGCCTCAATGGATTTTCTCAAATACGGGCGGGCCAGTCTACGCGGGTGGTTTAATGTTTTCCTTACAGACATCAATCACCGGAGCCGATCCGTTTGTTGATGTTGCGTTCGGAAGCCTGGCGGACAATGCTACAAGCTATACGTTTTCATCAGCCACGACGCCGAATTTGTACTACAGGCTCAGTCTACAGGCTTCTAATTCGAGCGGTCAATCTGACCTTCAAAATATGCAGAAGAACAGCCCCATTGTTATTAACGCAACTGGAGGTACAGTGACCACACCAAGCACGGGTCCTTACGCAGGATATAAGGTTCATACCTTTAACACGACAGGCTATTTTAGAATTAGTTCTCCTGCGTCCGCCGTGCTTAATTATATCTGCGTGGGAGGTGGTGGCGGCGGTGGAAACTTTGTTGCCGGTGGTGGTGGTGGTGGTAATGTTAAATACGGCACTGAAACCTTTACAACTGCTGGTACCGGACGATACTACGTTCAGGTTGGGCAGGGCGGTCTTGGTGGGTATAATGATAGCGACGATGGCGACGCTGGCACTGCATCGAGCATCGCCTCTCCTTTCGTCATTGCGACTGGTGGTGGCGGTGGAGGCTCTCTTCTTAATAACGGCTTGAATGGTGGAAACGGAGGAGGTGCCGGAGGATCAATTAACGCCCTTATAGGTGGGTCTTCATCAGTCGGACCACCGTTTGCTGGGTTTAGCGGTGGTAATGGCCCCAGCGACGGAAGTGATATACAGGGTGGTGGTGGAGGCGGCGCCGGAGGAGTGGGTGCTTCGTCAACAAATAGCAGCTCAAATGGTCTATCGGGGGGCGTAGGTGTTCTACTAAATGGAACCTATTACGGCGGCGGCGGTGGCGGCGGCGCAGGTACACCATTCTTGGCAACCCGCGGACAGGGTGGCCAGGGTGGAGGAGGCAGCGGTGGAGGCTACAGTGCTCCATCCTACGTCGCTCTTGGCAACCCAGGCACTGCAAATACCGGCGGAGGCGGCGGAGGTGGTGGGTACGACGTCGATGGGTCTACAACCGTGACCGGAGGCGGAGCGGGAGGAAGCGGCGTTGTTCTTATCTATTATCTGTTTTAAAGTGCACTCGACGCCTTTACGATCCCATCGCGCAACGAGACCGCCTCGACACACGCTGGTAAGAACTTGTCCTTAAAAAATGCTGACGAGGCTGACACGATGCGACTGGCGTATGCTGGCACGTACGGCACGTGTGTTACAAAAAACTGGTGCGCCTGCCACACCACGAACCACGAGCGAATGCAGACGGTGTCCGGGTAGCATTCCCTTAAAATGTGAAGACTGCCTTGGATTTGAGGCATGTACTGCCTGGGAATGTTCATCTCATTTTTGTTGGCGTAAGGATGACCCGGACCGGACCGTTGATAGGCTGGGCATTTGTACTCCACCAATGCGACTTCCGCCGCGTCAGGCGACCAAAGCAAAGCGTCAGGCGAAAAGCCTAGATAGGGAATCGAGCCACGCTTATGGGCGGTGTGTGTAAGCTTGCTGCCATCGCTAAAATGAACCTCGTCACCCACGTAGACTGGGATGGCTTGAAGCTTGCTGCTTAGAAATTGAATGAACGCTTCTTCGGCGTGCTTCTCGTGCTGCGTGCCCCACTCCGTAAATGCGTTTCCCGTGAACGCGTTTTGTTTAGGGTAGGTCTTACTGGTTAACAGCTTGCCTTGGCTGAAGGTAGGGTTTTCGTTACTTGCACTTGCGAACTGCGACGCCGTCACCGCGAAGCTGCGCGCCGCATGCCATGCATCGGAGCGCTGTGGGGCGTCGGTAGGCCCGTCAAGGGCAGGCTTTGCCACATGCTCATATAAAACGTCAGGGGTAAGCTCGAGGGGTAGAGAGGAGCGAAAGCGTAGGAAGGTCGCGTCATCCTCTTCCCATGGCATGCCTTTCTGCGCGCGCTGCTCTTGCGGCTGCGGCAAGTCAATCAGCTCGAATTCCGAGTGCGAGAGCGGCGTCGCCATTGCCGGCGAGGTCTCTAAAGGCTTTATGCCGAACCTCTCTTCTGGCTGAAGGCTGTTTGCGAGTGAGATCAAGCGTAAGGTCGGGAGTGCACGCGTCTTCCTTGCCACCACCGGCTTCACCGCTGACACGAATGCCTTCTTTCCCGCCTTTCTCGCTGGTGCTGACATCCTCTGATGTGAGTGCTGAGTAGTGCGGCAGTTTACTAGTAGTCAACGCCGTCCACGAAGTGGCGGCTCTCCGGGTCGGCCATGCGCTGCGACTCCTCAAAGCGCTCGGCGCGGTGCGTCGCATTGCCCTCGGCGTCGCCCTCCTCGTCGCAATCCTCCTCATCCTCACCGCCACCGGCCGCCGCCGTAATGGAGGCCTGCCGGGTCACGCGGCGCGCAGGCGTCGGCGCGGTGAGCGCCGCCAGCGTCACCTTGCGCTTCTTGGGCTCGTGCTTGGGCATGGGAAAGCCGGCGGACTGCGCCATGGCGTTGCTCGCCGGCTGTGCCTCGCCAGTCTCATCGTTGTAGAGCGTGAAGCCCTCCGGCACCGTAAGCGGCGCCGCAGGAAGCGCCGACTCACCCTCCTCCGTCGTGTTCTGGATGACTATGTGGTCAAGCACCAGCGTGATGGTGGCGCTGCCGCCCGGCGCGAGCGCCCAGTAGGCCGGGCGCAGCGTCATGTAGCGCGCCACGCAGCCCTCCGCCGAGACGTCACCCGGGCCCACGTAGCGCACGCGCTGGCCGCCCACCGGCACTACGCCGTTAATAGGCAGCGTCTCGCGCAGGATAGGCTTGCCGGCATCCGTGAAGCCCGTGACCATGCTGAAGCGCGTAGCCGCCGCCGTCAGAGGCGCCGTGCGGCCCGCCCACTGCACGCCCGACACATACTTGCCCGTAGAGCCCTCCTTGCACACAATGCCCTCGATCTCGCCGGCGCGGCCGTTGATGCGCACCGTGATGAAGTCGTCGTAGGCCGGCTCGTGCTCGCCCGTGAAGGGCGCCAGGCCCTTGTACTTGAGGCCGATGGCCGCCGGGTCGCGCCCGATGTAGTCGGCGTCGCCAGACGCGAAGAGCTTGTGGCGGTGCTTGATCAGGAAGGCCTTGAAGAGCTCGTCGAGGTTGCGCAGCGAAGTCCAGATGGTGCGGTTGAGCTGCATGCGCAGCGTCAGCTTGCCGCGGCCCTTGCCGAGGCAGTCCTCGACCGTGTAGCACTCGTACGGCGTGCGCACCCCCTTGATGACGAGCGGCGCGTCGGTGGCCGTCAGCGCGCAAAAAGTCATGCCGCGGCGCACCGGGTCGATGTAGCCGAGCGTATCGCCCTTGGCCGGCTCCTTGATCGTGACTTGGGTATCCCACGCCGCCGTAAGAGGCACCACTGAGGTGCTGAGGCTGGACGACGACATTTTTTTTGCCGGGCACACGTGTCGCTAGTAGCGAAAAGACGACTTTCAAGGGAAAGCTGAAAACGAGTTGTGAAATAAAATGAGACCTCAGAGTTCAGAGTGCGAGCGCGCGCGCTGCAAAGCGGGGTCGGAGGCCGGGGTCGGGGCGCGGATAGACAAGCCGCTCTCTACGCCTGTTATAGGTGGCACAGGTGGCGCAGTCACCACGACTGGCGGGGTGGTGTCTTCTATGTCAAGCGAGGTTATACAGGTCTTCCCACAGCATACGGAGCGGATCCTATGATGGTTTGCCGCCGTAAAGGCCGGTTTGATAAATTTAAAAAAGACAAGAGTTATCACAGAAAACGCAACTCCCACTCCACCACCCATCAAAACAGTGCTCTGGTCGGCCATTCGAGTCTGAAATCGCTATTACAATGGAATACTTTATGAAAAATAAGCCGAAGATGACCGGCGGGCGTGGTGATACTCTTGGAGAGCAAATTCGAAATGAGTTTCTTGATAAGGATAGCCTCTTAAACAAGAACACAGGTTCAATCGGTTACGAAATTACAAATAAGGAGAGCAAGCTGAACCAAGACCTTGGTAAGGCATTTGACCCCAATAAGAATGGCTTGAAGGAGGCTGTTGCAGCTGTGAAGCAGGTGTTTGACAAGATTGATTATACACAATTGACGAGCAGCGATGTTTCGGATGCTCTTGACCCGAAGAAAAATGGCATTGATGCCGCTCTGCAGAAGGCTGGCGGTGACGCGAAAAGGGGACTTGACGATCTCGCAAATAAGATCAAGGAGCAGGCGTCGAAGGATAAGGCCGTGATCGACGTAGGCCTTGAGAAATTTGCCAATGAGTTTAAGAATCCGGATAGCGAGCTAAGCGTCTACTTTAAGGACGTCGGTAAGACGTTAAAGGAAAACTACTTTGAGGATACAGATATCTGGTTTGACGTCGTAAGCGTTATTGTGGCAGGTGCCGCACTCGTCGTGACGGCCCCGATTGGTGGCATCGGTGCGCCCGTCGCGTTTGCCGCCATGCAGGCTATGATTCAGGGAACGAAGCTGATTAGCCATGCTGCTCGTGGCCAGCCTATCACGCCGATTGAGATTGCAAGCTTTTGCCTCGCAGTCATTCCAGCCGCCGGACTTGGAAAGAATGTCGGCACTGCAGTTCAAAACACAATGTTTAAGGCCGGGTTTAATAGCGAAGCCATCAAGGTTGCCAGCGTTCTGGATAACGTCTTAATCGCGCAGCCGACAACAGCAATCGCGCAGAAGACCTTTTTATCTTACGCGGGGCGCATCGGCAAGGGATCGGGAACACAGGCAGCGATCTTTTCGGGTGGCCAGACTGCGACTGCACTAGGAACTGTTGCCGCAGAAAAGACAAGCTCGGGTGCTTCTAAGCTGCCTGCAGATATCCTTGCAGCACAGAGTATCGTCTACGAGGAGCAACAGGCTACGCGCCCTGGTGGCTCGCTCGAAGAGGCGTTTCCGCAGAATAGGCCCGGGCCGGATGCCACAGGTGAGATTATTCGTGCGAACGATGAGCAGATGGAAATGATGAGGCAGAACACTGGAGTTAACTACAAGGGACTGGCACAGAACGAGCTTACTCTTGACGATGAGAAGCGACGCATGGATTCAGAGGCTCTTCAATCTGGGACTAATGCCAATGTAAGCCAGGAGGCTCTTGACCTCGAAGCGGCACGACAGGACACATCAAGTGGGTATGACCCTATGACAGGCTTTAAGCTGACTGGTGGGTCTAAGCTTATTGATTACGTTTACAATCATACTCTACACAAGCGTCCTCGGCTCGACCACGACCCTTCGTTTTTTGCTTAAGGCACAATCATCTCACTCGGCAGGCCAGACTCGTCGCACGCACGCGTAATATTGTCAAGGATGTCAAACATGACATTCCTAACAATCTCATCCTTCTCGTCCTTTGACAGGGTATCGCCACCGGTTTCCCACTTAGGCGGAATGTCGCTCCACATGCGCACCTCATGAGGGGGCGTGTCGAGCTTCTTGGTCATGACAACTCCAAAAAGGACGCTCTTGGGCTCGCTTGCGAGGTTGGGCATTACATCCTTGACACGAATAAAGTAGGCGCTCTCATCGCGGCTAAGGTTCTCGCAGTTCGACGAAGTCAGAGGGTTCGTGCTCACGCCTAGCTCAACGTCAAAAAAACCATTCCAGTACTTATCGCCGGCCTTCTTCTCCTTAACAGTGGTGGCGAGGTACTGAATGCCCAGAATGACCGTGTTACGGAGATCGCGCAGCCCCTCCTTCGTAAGGGCGGTATGAGGCATCGTTGACGTTTGCAAACAGGAGCTTACGTTCAGCCCACGGTGTCAGAAGATAGGCCACGTCTCAGGGGACTTAGCGGAAATAAGTGTGCGCCGCAATTGATCGCCAGGGCTGTTGAGCATCGCTAAGGGTGTGTCCCTTTTCTCGATCGGAAGCGATGGTGAAGGAAGAGTCTTTGCAAAGTTAAGCCATGTCGTGCGCATTTGAAGCTCCTGCGCCTTTGCCTTCTTCTTGGCGTTCACAGAGTTAAACATATTACTTACGCATGGACTTGAGCAGCGCAGCCAGGGCATCGATGTGCTCATTACGCTGCGCCTCGTACTTCTCTACGCCTGCGGTGTCGCCACGCTCTAGACACGCAGAGCGCTTTGCCTTACACGTTTCAACGGCGTCGTATAAGTCAAGCATATACGCGAGCTCAGTGTCATCAAAAAAGCGCTGAACGTAACACACCTTCGGCTTTTCAACAAAACGACGACTCGGCATTTTTTGACTTTGGAGCTCAGTGAGCCGGTCGCTGCGCTCGCCCCGACCCCGCTTTACGCAACCAGACCCTTGAGAGCGTTCGAGGCGCCAAACATAGGTGTCACACGGCCACTCTTATTGAGTGTATCACCATCAGCAGGCGTGAAGGGCGCCTTCTTGAAGTAGACCTTCTTGTCCTCGGTGCTAACCTCCTCCAGCGCCGGCATATCCGCCATCAGCTCGTTGCGCTTCCAGATCGCCTCAGTCTCATCCTCGTCGTTATCCTCCACGCAGAAATCCGTGAAGCCAGCGCCGCGGAAGTCGCGCATGTTGATCCAGGCCATGTACGTGAAGCTCAGGCTGCGCAGGTTCTCGAACAGAGTGAGCGGCGAGATCACGAAGCCAGTCTCGGTGCGCCAAAACTTCCAACCGGCCTCCTTGAAAATCTTGCTAATCTCATCCACCAGACCCTCCTGCACTGTAGAGATGCGCGGCACAATCTGAGGCGCGAACTCAATGCGCACCTGCCACGGGATGCACGAGAGAGGCACGTTCTTGTCGGCCAGCTGTGCGAGGTTCTGGAAGGCCGCGACGTGGCTAAGCTCGCTCAGCTGCGCATCCATCTCGCCGTCCGAATTATCAAGCTTGAAGACCTTCAGGAGGTGCTCCGACTTGACAAGGTCCTGAAGGAAAGCATCGTTCGTCACGGTCGGCAGGATAGTCTTGATCCAGAAGCGGCGCACCTTATCCTCGCGGCGCACAGCAGTCAGCGTTGCCAGGCGCGAGATGCTATCCGTAACACCGGTAAGCGTATTCGGGTGAGCAATGCGGAGGTCGGGGGCCGACATGGTAGCGACGTGTGCTGACGGGGCTTTAATTTGAGTTAAACGGAAGGGCGGCGATTTGAGCGCTTGCGGACCGGCTCCGCCGCCTCCTCCTGCTCCTCAACCGGGGTCGGGACCGGCGCGCTCGGCGCTACAGGTGTATCATCGCCATCCAGAGCGTCAACCACCTCACCCACCAGATGCGCACCCGCAGTAAGCGCATCCTCGGCACAGTCAATAATCTCCTCACGGTGGCCTGCGCACCACACCAGAAACTTGTTGACTTGAGCGGTTGCGAGAGACCACACGCCCGTATAGTAGAGAACCGTGTAGATGGCGTAAACCTTTGCCAGATAGAAGAGCCACGAGAAGAAAAGCTCAAACGTGTGCACGGCCACTAGTGCGTCCTGGATAGGCGCGAACATGCTGGACGGTGCGCTTGTCTTACAGGGCATAGAGGTGTAAGTCGGTGAAGGCGTATAGTCCTTAAAAAAGAACATCGCACGGTCCATCGCCTTAACGTATGCCTACGAAGGCTTGAGTCAGCACAGAATGTTGAAGATTGGGTCTTTTAATAAGCAAGACACAACATGGCAGCCTATCGCAGTTTTGCATTCAAAGACGTCCCCGCGCGACGGCCTTCAGTTAATGCTCGACACGTCCAAACGCTCTATCGTGCCTACGCGCGAAGTGCACTTACCACAGTCCGAGTCCTTTGCCCTTGAGCCGACCAATATCTCGAAGGGACGTGATATCGTTATGGTGGGTGGTAAGTCTGGCAGTGGTAAGAGTCATACCGCGAAGAACTTTGCCATCCGCTACCACCAGCTCTGGCCGTCGCGTCCTATCCGCCTCTTTAGCTTTCTAGAAGAGGACGAGACCCTCGATGCGCTTAAGTTTATTGAGCGCGTCAAGCCCGATAAGCTTTCGACCGACAGCAAGTCTACAGAGCTCAAGTATTACGAGAACTCGCTTAACATCTTTGACGATATCGAGGGCTTCCAGCATGACGACCCGGACACCCACGCGCTTCTCCAGCAGATTATTGACATGATTGCCACCACGGGGCGCCACACCTCATCGAGCCTTCTAGTGGCCTCCCACCTCCTCACGGATTATAAGAGGTGAGTGACCATTTTATTTGTGAGGGGTCTATTGAGTCTACCTGACAAAAAGGAGCTCAAAACTGAGTGATCCCAAAAATCGGATCGAAGTGACTATATAGAGAGGGCGGACCGGGCCAACCCTTCTTATAGGTCACTTCGATCCGATTTTGCCGATAACATCTTTTTGAACTTGCCTTTTTTCACGAGGACCCTCACACTTTTTTCATCACCCTTCCCTACCCGGTGTGTTGGCTGACCCTCGCAGGACTCGACTCTTTCTAGGTGAGGCGCAGAAGTTCGTTCTCTTTCCGAACGGGTGCTCCATGAAACAGATGACGAACCTACTGGGGCTTTACGGCGGGTGCGATACGGACGAGCTTAAGCGAATTCGCAAGCTTCCTAGTCGGTGGGTCTGTTTGAGTACAAGCTTTCCTACACTGGTCATTTACGAGTCCGGCTGCTACCTCTTGCATGATGATGATGGCACAGGTGAGAAGGGTGTCAAGCATAAGCCTTCACAGCTCGCCGGTTCCAAGCGCGGCCGTGAGGCCATCGGGGAAGGTGGTGGAGACGGCGGCGGCAAAGAACAGGAGGGAGAGCCCGGTGAGGATGGACCCGGCTACTAGCGTATGCGTGAAGCCTGTATCATTCCCTTCAAAGGTATGATCAAGCGCTCTCCATGACCGCAGTCGGCTCCGCCGCGCAAGGCGCACTCGCCGCATCCGCTCCGCCATCCGCACTCTTGACAGGCGCCTCGGCGGAAGACTCGTCGGCCTTTGCCGGCTTGGTGACCTTGGTGCGCTGGCGGCTCGCGCGCGCGTATTCGCGCTCACGGCGGCGCCGCTCGTCGCAGCGCTCGCAGGGCTTGGGCTTGCGGGCGCGGGCCTGCTTAGGCTTCTCGACCTTTGCATCCTCCACCACCACCGGGGGTGCCACGCCCGGTGAAAAGAGCTCACCCTCAGTAGGCGTAGACTCGACCTTGACCGGAGCGTCGACCACCTTAGGCTGATCCTCCTTGACGTGTGCCTTCGCGCGCGGCATTGTGAACTTCGTGAGCGGATGAAAAGTGGACGGGCAAAAAAAGAAAGGTTGTGTCGGAAATGACGTTAGACCGGGGTCGCCGTGTACCCGTGGCTTGTAGGTTTAGTTTCCGCCAAGGCGCGCGCTGGTGGTACACCCTACACGGCCGCGCGCTCGTTAGCACGTGGCGACTGGCCCACCCTTACGCGGACCGCGCGCGCGCGCTCGAATGAGCCGGCAAAAAAAAGACCAGGCGGGGTGTAGACCATAAAGGCAAGCTTCTCCGTGCACAGAATAGCACAGGCCGGTAGACTTGGAACTCAACACAAGTCGGCTGGGCAAGCACAAGGAGGCAGTAGGAAGGAACCAACTAATAGCGGCCTGAGTAAACAAGTTTCGCGCTATCAGCTGAGCTACGCCCTGCGATAAAATAACAATAGACGACTTGCTATAAGTAACCGTAAGACGCCCAAGCGACTACGCGCGCGCTATGACGGGACCGCGCGTCCGCGGCGCTTTTGTCACCTTGTGCGCACGGCCGTCCGCCCCGGACGCTCGCTCGCCCGCAGGCCGCTGCACTCTATATGAAGGTGGAGCTGATAAAAAGATTATAAGGATGTGTATAGAGTGCGAAACTTGTTTACTCAAGCCATAACGTCCTAGTCTTTATAGTCTGATGATCAGCTTACCTTTGGTTCTTTGTCGGCTACTCGTTACCAGTCGTTACCAGTCTTCGTTACTTGGGTCTCCCTTTAGTTTGTGAGCTTGAAAGACCCTGGGTAGGCGGGTAGTGAGTGTGGCTAGAAGTAAGTGCCGTGACCTTCGCGTGGCCTTTGGCAAGCCACGTGAAGGTGCTAGCACACTCATTCCTTACGGCCAAAGGTTACCTGGTTGCCTTTGTTACCTGCCTACCCCAGGGTCCGGGCAAGTCACGGCTAAAGGGAGGTTTAGAGCGATCCCTCTCTCCGCGGCGTGTCTAACCCTTTTCGCCCCTTCCGCTACCTCCCGCTACCTTCCGCTACCGTCCTCAGTTGAGCTTTTGATCTAAAGCCTTTTTTTGTACCACCGAAGCCTTCCTGGTTTTTTTTGTACCACGTTTTGTGACAAGATGGACGCCGCACCCACGCAGTTTACGCGCGCGGAGTACGAGGACGAGCGCAAGGAGCACGCGCGCCGCCTGAAGGCCATGGACGAGCAGATCAAGGCCGAGGCGAAGGAGGCGCAGGAGGCGTCAAGCTCCTCGTCAAGCTCCTCATCAAGCGCGCCGGCGCCCGCGCCGTGCGGCCCGCGCCGCAAGGTAGCGGCCGAGAGCATGGACGGCGACATCACGCTGGCTGACCCGCGCTTTATGGGCGGGAAGACCATGGGCAAGGACGAGTCGCCGCCGAACCGCGGCGCGCCCACGCCCTCGCCGGCGCGCCCGGCTGTGCCCGCGGGCCTCGGCGGCCCCTTCAACTCGCCTTCGCGCGGCGCCGGCCTGAGCGGCATGGGCCTGGGCCTGCGCGTCGACGTAGGCCCGTCGCCTTCGGCGGCGCAGGCGGCCTTCCACCGCGACCTGACCGAGAAGGTCGTCAAGATGAGCTCCGAGCTCGGCAAGCTTACGGGCTTCGTCGAGAAGCTTATCCTGCACAAGGCCAACACCGTCGACTTCATAAGCGGTGCCAAGGTGGAGTTCAAGTGGATCCGCGAGGCCTTCGCGAACCGCATGAACGACAAGGACGAGCAGCTGAACGCCATGATGGAGCAGCTCGCCGACCTCAACGCCGACCTCGCGCGCGAGCAGCTGCGCGTAGGCCACGAGACGGCCAAGGCCTTTGAGGAGGGTAAGGCGGAGGGCCAGAAGCTTTCCGGCGAGCTGGCGAAGCGCAACGACGCCAAGGCGCGCGCCAACCTCACGGAGCAGATCCGCAAGCTCAAGTCGGAGAAGCTCGACCTGGAGTCGAAGCAGCAGGTCATGAAGGCCGAGCTTACGCGCCGCAAGGAGCTGGGCACGCGCCTCGGCAAGGTGCTGAGCAACCCGACCGAGGGCGCCGACGAGATCGAGGATGACTCGGACGAGGACTTTGAGGAGGGCGCGGACATCAGCGGCTGGCACCAGAAGAAGGGCGCGCAGGGCCGCCGCAAGGGCTCAGCGTCTACGGGCGCGGGCGTGCCGGTGCCGGCGCCCAAGCTGCGCGCCTCGACGGTCGACCCGAAGCCTTCCGCGTCAAGCTCGTCGTCAAGCTCGTCTTCAAGCTCATCAAGCTCGTCAAGCTCGTCAAGCTTCGCCTCTCCGGCGCGCGCGGCGGCGGGCGGCGGCTACCCGCAGCCTCCGGCGGCGCCGCGCAAGGTCGTGCGCAACAAGCCTTCTAGCCGCGAGGGCCGCCTGAAGACTGCGCGCGAGCTTTCGTGCCTCTGCGATATGGTGTCGCGCGCGGCCTGCCCGGTGCACGGCGTCCGCGGCAACAGCCGCTCCTTCCTCGACTCGGTCTTCGGCGGGCCGCGCCCGGAGGACGAGGACGAGGAGGAGGAGCTCAAGGATGAGGAGGTGAAGGCGGCGCCCTCGCCTGCGCGCGTGCCGGTGGTAACCTCTGCCTCGCACCCTCCGGCGGAGGTGGAGCGCATCAACAAGGCGCTCAAGCGCGCGTACTGCGAGATCAAGGCCGAGGATGACAAGGCCGAGGCTTCCAAGAAGGCTAAGGCGGCGGAGGCCGAGGCGGAGGAGGAGGACGACGAGGACGACGACGAGGAGGAGGACGAGGAGGAGGACAAGTAAACCGGAGTGAACGAGGGGTCTACACAATCTTATCTAAAGAACAAGCAAGCGTTGAAACGTCTATAGAGCAGTCTTCTTGCGCTTCGCCCTTAGCGACGCCATATAATCCTTTGCCTCTTGAGAGCCCTTCGCAAACCGCGCGCTTCGCTTCTTTCCCCCGCCTTCCTTAATAACCTTACTCGACTCTGTGTGCGTAGCGCCAGTCATAACAGTGCCATCCGGATGAGTGTGGGTTGGTCCATGGCCACCCTTCTTCTCATCCTCACTGTCGCTACTGCTGTCACTCATATCACCCTCATGAGCCATCTTACCGCATCCATTCATTTTACCCTTGACACCTGTGGCAGTATCATGCTGTTCATCAATTGCCTTCCGGCGCTGGTGAAACACCTTACCCTCTCCCTCCTCATCCTCAGGAAGCTCCATGTGCGACTTAAACCAATCCCGGTACTTTGCGTCCTTGAAGCATCCATCCTTCGGATCGTAGGCAGAGTCCGGAACCTCCTCCTTCATTATGTCCTTATACAAGTGCCCGAGACGCGCCATGTTATGCATCCGAGGCTTACCCCTGCCACTGTTAGCGCCTCGCCCAGCTTGTGCCATACGTTGGAACTGAGCCGCACGGGCTGCCGGTGTCGCTGCAGCGCGCCGCTGCCGAAGGCCGGGTGCAGGCTGCGGCTGCTGCTGTTGCTGCGGCTGAGGCTGCGGCTGCTGCTGTTGCTGCGGCTGAAACTGCGGTTGCTGAGCTGCAGGCGGCAGCATCACCGCACCACGAGGCCCAACTGCCACGCGGGGACGGGCGGCGCGCGGCCGGCCGATAGGGCCGCCTGATGCGCCATTACTAGGAATAAAGCCATTGCCTGTAGGGTAGCTTCCGGGTGGGCCCATAGGATACGTCGCATCATCAGGGTCCATCTCCTTTGTGTCGCCCTCAGTCGCATCCTCAGCCTTGGGATCGTTAAACCCTGCCAACTGACGAAGGCGGCTTAGGGCAGTGCCGGGAAGACTTGCGAGGCCCCTTGCACCGCGCTTAACATTCTCAAGAAAGGCATCAACCTCCTCGTCGTCATCCTCCTCACCATCTTCACCTTCAGGCCGCGGCGCCTCGTCGTTGCGGCCGCGGCGTAGAGGTGCGCGGCCTTGAGAAGGACGCTCGCCAAGGGCAGGGTCAAGGCCGGGGCGACCGTGCTGCTGATCAATCATCATAAGCTGCCTAAAAGGGTTTCCGCGCCAACCAGCATCTAAACGAATAAAGTCACGGACCCAACCGTTACGTCCACCGACAGGCCCAATCTCAGGAATAATGTTGGCGTGGTTCTCAGCCCAGTTCATAAGATCGTTGCGCGCGTGTTCAAACTCCTGCTGGTTTAGAACCCCGTTTCCGTCGTCGTTACGGTAGTTACCATAGTAATCCATGTGGTCAAAAAGAAGGTCTGCATTGACGTCCCAATTACGAGCAAAGAAGTTACGCATTTCAAACATGTTTCCGTAGATAGGCATGCGGTTTGCTGCGCCTTGAGGCGGGAGGTCGGCACCAATGTTTTGAGGCACATCGTTAATAAAGTAACGACCTTCCCGTCCAGCAGTCTCACGCCAGTCACGAAGGATAGCCTGTTGACGTCTAGCGATAACGTCACGCGGTGCATTGCGTCCACCGGCGTTTGCAGGGTCTCGATCCGGATCGTACATCTGACCGTCGTCTTCCTCGTCTTCCTCTGCCTCATCCGCCGCTAGACCGGCCTGGTTTTGATCGTCCTCGTCTGCAGCCTGCTGAGCTGCGTCAAACGCATCCGCGCGAACACCCGGAGCTTGCGCAAACCCAGCAACCTGGGCAGCGTTTTGTGCCTGCATTGCAAGGTTGCCCTGATAGGCCATAGCCCCAAGACCCGGCTGAAGAGGGTTCTGGTTGCTCGGTGGCGGGGCGAAGCCAGGCTGGCCGACTGCCGGTCTAAAGATATTAAAGGGCTGACCGGGCAGCCCTGGCGGACCGGGCGGCCCCGGGGGTCCACCGGGTCCACCAGGTCCACCCGGACCACCAGGGCCACCAGGGCCACCCTGTCCACCCGGCTGCTGACCAAAGCCAGGGTAAACGGCTGGCGGAATAGGGATTTGACCAATGGGTGCGTTTGGCCCGAAGATTGCCGGGTCGCGAATTTGGTCAAAGATGTTAACCCTCGGCTCGGGCGCCGGAAGAAGCTCTCCGTTGTAAGGAGGGATCTGAGGAGCCGCGTTAAACTGCTGCTGGTACTTGCGAGCAATCCCAGACTTAATTGCGACTTCCTTTGTAAAGGCGTTATTAGGGGTCTCACTGCTAATTTGTACATCAAACTGAGTGTTACCCTGTCCTACATGCCAATTATACATGTCCAGAATTCCACCCCTTCCGCTCATTTCAGGGCCAGTCGGCGGCGGGTCGTGGTCGGACGTTTGAGTCATCACACGCTTATCTCCAAGGTAGAACTGAGTCTTCTTTTGCGTAGGCCGAATACGACCCTGCTGGATTGCATTTGCCTGGGAAATGAGCGCATGCAAGCGATGAGAGTGTTTAAAAAGACGGTCCTCCTCTCGCATCACTACCGCCTCATCCGCAAGCCGCTGCTGTGCGATTCTAAAACTACGTAGGTCCTCATGGAGGTCCATTTATCCCGACGTTTCCAACGGTAGCGTGTAAGTTTGCTTATTTGATTGTTTACTGCATCACCTGGCGAACCGCCTGGGCGAGAGGATTGTTTGCTTCGCGCTCGTCAACAATGTCTGGGCGGTAGACCATGTTGCCCGCCTCGTCCTTAATAAAGTTAGACTGCGGGCGGCGCTCATACTTGCGGTAGCGGCGAGGGCGCGACTCAATGTACGCCCCCTGAAAGACAGTCTTATCTTCATTGTAGCGACCCGCGGTCTTATAGATCTTCCCGCGCGCAGGAGTCTTGACACCCTTGCGTGTGCTACTTAGCGCCTTCGCCGCCTCATACGCAGCGATACGCGCATCGCTTGGCATGAGCGTGGGAAGAAGTTCAGGCGCGTCCCGTTCTGGGGCCTCCGGGGTCAGCGTGTTTCTTGTCCTACGGATCTGGTTCAGAGCCTTTGCATTCTGAACCCACTTGTAACTCGCCGTGCCGCCGTAGTAGCCGGGCACCGAGTCAAGGCTGCCGACTGTCTTACCACTGAAAAGGCCCTGGAGGTGCATAAGGTAATCGGGCTCTGGTGCATCCTGAAGCTGACGCTTAAAAAGGACCTGAGACCCCGGTGTCTCAAGCCACTTATCATCAGTAGACATTTCTACCATTTTAGACCTTTGTGGTACTTTATATCTACTTACGGTGGCGACGAACGCGAGACTTTGACTTTTTTCCCTTTCCAGTAATAAACTTGACAAATGACTTCATCGCCAATGGACTTGCACCGCGAGCACCCTTACCACCTTTCATCTTTGTGATGAACTTGTTGAGGATGTCGGGTATCTTTTTCTTACCACTCTGTGTTTAAACAGTAATCAGAAATGGGTCTCACAACGATACGACCGTCGGGCGAAGTAGTACTGTATAATACTTATATTGGCTACTTCCTGTGACGGCGAGTCGTCTTTGACGTTTTTGTCTTGGTGCCCTTACGTCCCTTGCCCCCCATAAGAGACTTTACAAACTTGTAGTCATTATAAAGTCTCTGTGCACTGTATCCACCAACCCCCCCGTGCATCTTTTTCTTACTACCCCCAGTTTGGGTTTTGTATTTAACGTTCTTCACCACAAAAGGGCGACCCCTAAACTGCCCCATTTGTTCAGTTGCTAAACAGTAATCAGAAATGGGCCTCACAACGATGCGACCGTCACGTAAAAAGGGCAAGAATTGGGACGCGGTATTTGATCTAAACGGAAAACAGAAGATTGATTAAAACGGTGGGGGCTCTGCTCCGCCGTCTTCATCCTCCTCTGCCTCTGGTTGAAATAAGGGCGGCGCTGGCATCGGATTAGGAGGCGGAGGCGGCGCGGCACCACCGGTCCTACGAATTTTGCGCACGGGTGGCTCTAGTGCGGCCCTTTCCAGTCGCCGCTTTTCGAACCTCGATGCTTGTGCGGCAATCCTGTTACGCTCCTTACGCCTTTCACATGCGACACATGGGTGGGGCTCTGCACGCTGCATCTGGCCAGCCTTGACGCCTAGTTCGAAGGAGGTACGAAGGGCTGTGCGATACCACATCTCGTCGCGGCGCGAGTCTCGATTACTCTCACGCGCACGCTCTTGAAGCCACGCATCGCGCTCATCGTCTTCGCGTTTTAACTCGCTCTCGAGGTTTCCACCTCCGCCGTTCACAGCAGGTGGGCTGTCGTCCTCTTCGTCCCAATAATTCACAGCGGGTGGGTTAGCACGTGAAGCAGCAACTGCCGCCGCGGCCATAATTGAAGGGTGTGGCATACGTGCGCGATTTGCATTTCTGGGGTCGGCCATGGTAAACGAGCTTATTTGAATTAGTTTCAAAAGCGATCGATCGAGTGGTTATGCTAAATAAACCGGGGTCGGAAGATGTCAGAAGACAGTGGCCTTTGGCATACGAACGACGAGTGGCTGGCTGCTGTCGACAAGTCCCCTATCTCTGGCACCAGTAAAGCATCGTATAAGAAGCAGTTAAGGTCTTGTTTGCGTGTATTCGGCGTTGACGGAGCAACGGGTCTATCAACTATTCTAAGCAGACCAGCGATTGTTGAGAGAGCAAAGCATATAGGTGATAATTCGCTGCGCTCTTACCTCGCCGCTCTCGTATCCCTCTTTAAACGGGGCGAAGAGCAGGATTACTTTAAGCGCAGCGATCCCGAGATTGCTGAGCTTCAAGGGGCGTGGGCAGAGCAGCTACAGGGAAGCTCAAAACGCTACCTAAAGCGCGTGGACAACAACGAGGAAAGCGAGAGAGAGCGCGAGACACGAACCACGCTTGATGAGTGGAAAGCTGCATTCGAGAAGTCCTTCAAGAAGGAACCGTTATCTCAGGAAACGTTAATCCTTGCCTTACACGCACTTGTGCTACCGCCTTTACGTGGGGGAGACCTGGCACGTGTGCATATAGGTTACACAGATGAAGGCAATTGCGCATATAGGGACCCTCACAACGACGACCAGACCCTCCTTCTAATCCGCGACCATAAAACGTCTAGATCGTTTGGGCCGTTGAAGCGCACGTTACGAGGCCGAATTGTTGACATTCTAAGAGACGGAGCGGACGAGCATCCGCGAGAGTGGCTTTTTGTTTCGCAGAGTGGGGCTCCCTACTCAGAGTCAGGCTTTTCGTCGTGGAAGTCAGCTGTGTTTAAGGAGGCGTTCCAGCGGCCTGTAACAACGAACTCCTTACGCCATGCATACATATCAGGCATGGACCGCCAGAATCAATCGCTGGCAGAGGCGCGCGAACTCGCGTCAAGCATGGGACATGGCTTATATACCCAGCGGCAGTATGTTCGTTTTGACCGGGGTCGGTAAAAAGTGAGCGCCGCGTAAGTTTAAGTCTCATTATTTTCAAAACACAGAAACCAACGCATTTCGCAATTCGTTTAAAATGCTACCAGAGAATGTGGTGCCGATCGATACGTGTACCTGCTGTGCCTGGCAGCCAGATGAAAGCTTTCCGGATGATTGGATTGCCTTCACACCATGGAGACAACACCTACTGTGCCGCGACTGCCTGGCCGTTATGGTAGAGTATAACGAGCAGATTGCGCGACAGGAGGATGATGGCATGCCGGCGGAAATCCGTATCGTGTGTGATAACGACGGCAATATTATTTTTGCTTATGACGTGGCCAGAAACATGCCGGCGGGTGATGATGAGGTTATCGTGGTAGATGATTCCACCGGCGACGAGGAGGAGGAAGACGGGGATGCGGATAATGAGAGCGACGGTGACTCCGTTAGAACAGCAGGGTTGTTTTAAAGCTTACAAACTCAGCCCTACATCCGTCAAATTCTCAGGCTTGATCCGCATGCTTTCCGTCGCCCCGTCCATCTTAACTAGCCATCGATCGCCATCTAACTTTAGGATTAAGACTTCCTTCCCGTTATATTCCGGTCGAACAACCAAGCCTGTTAAGACCGCCCTCTTACCCTCAACTGGATGCCACTCGCCGCTGGTGTCGAGCTCCCTCTTAATTTCATCCCTCCGCCCTTCCACGGTAAAGGAAATAGGGATCTCTTTACAGATCCACAGAATAAAAGCCGGGCCGAGTTTGTTAAACTTCTTTTGACCAAAAGGTAGCGCCTCGTTCTCGTATGCAAGGTCTTTCAACGATGCTTCCTTTTCCCTGTGATCAGGATACGACTGCGTAAGGAGATACACAGGAAGCCCTTGTGCGAGGCGAGTGCCAGCAGCCATGGGTAGATTTTCACGGACGATAGGAAGGGCGTGGCCAATGCCATCATCCTTCTTACGCGGGGCTTGGATCATAAGACCACCCCAGCCATTAAGACGGCAATACTCGTGAACGATCTCATAAGGTATTCCCGGGTTTCCCAACCGATCAGGCTCAGCGGGGTCGTAACCGTCCATGGCAATAGTTTTAATACCCAATCCATCGCAAATTCTCTGTATCTCTTTCAGTTTGTTAGCAAAGGGTGTTGCAGTATTAGGAATTGTGTCAAGCATTGGACGCAGAAAGGGGTAATAGACAGAAAGGAAGCTTATAGACGCATGGACGCATGAATATTCGTTATATGTAAATGGCGTACGGAGTCCTTCATACCCAACAGCTTCAGCGCCGCCGTGCATTAGACCGGATGCACTGAAAGACCGCTTTCCTCGGCCGATTCCCATAAAACGACGACGCCTCTCCTCCTCTTCCCTTTGACGGCGTTCAACTTCATTTTGCGCCTCAATAAGAAGCCTGATTTGATCAGACTCGGCGATCGGCTTAGGCTCCGGTCGGGGTGGAGGTGCCTCAAAGGGGTCATCTGGTGGTTCCCATTCGGTATCATCGTCGTCCTCTTCATCAGGGCCACCAGCTGCAGCCTGGGACAACTTAGGCTTCCTCCTTTTAGCTTTCGGATTCCAAGCGTCCTTTACTTCTTGGATCTCTTTCCGCCGCTCTTCCAAGTCTTGAAGAGGGATCGGGCTTTTGATCCACAAAATAGTTGTTGGTTTGATCAGCCTATATAAGAAGCTGTCGTCCCTCTTAGGAAACTCAACCATTGACTTAGACTGGCGCTCGTATTTAAGGTCGTTGACGTCCGCTGCTCGCTCACTGCCATCGTCGTCTGCATGAGTCCATAGGTATACAATGTTTCCTTGGAGGTCTATAATCTCAGAGTCGTCTCTCTTGGTGCTTCCTTTTATATTTAAAGGCTCTCGCACAACAGCTAGCAAGTGCGAAAGTTCGTCTGGTTTCGGTGCCTCTTGGAAGACAAGTCCACCCCACCCTTTCACTCTGCAGTTCTCGTCGACCACTCTCATACCAACGCCCGGGTTCCCTAGGATGTCGGGGTAATAAGGGTCGTCGCCTTTTGTCTCAACCGTGTCAATGTTGCTGTCGCGACATGCTCTCTTGACGCGCCTGAAGATGTCAGGTTGCTGCTGTACAGTCTTTGGGATTGATGCCGCCAGTGGTCCCAGAAATGGATAATACGTGGCGAGAAATGCGACAGACACGTGAGCACACGACACGTTGTTATACCGAATAGGGGCTCCAACGTCATCATAGCCAACAGCCTCTGCACCCCCTGTCATTAAAGGCTTCCCTTCTCCAAGCTTACTAGGCGGTGTCAGAGGTCGCTCGAGCGGGGGCGCAATACCGGCCTCCTTCATAGACTTCAGTGTAGCCAGTCTACTCTCAAGTAGCTTAGCAACCCTCTCTGTAGACTTTGATGTGCTCTCGATCTCCTTTACTGCGTCGTTGAGTGCCTCGTCGTAATCCTTACCAGAAAGCGAATCCACGTTGACAGGGTCTTTCTTCAATTGTGACATCTGTTCAAGTAATTCTAGCTGTGTAGAATTGCGTGTGAGAAGCGTATCGACGTTAGACTTCAACACCCGTAAGACGGTCTCATCAAAGGTGTTAGCTTTTTGTGCAAGAAGAATTTCCCGTGTGGCATCTCTAACACCTGCTGATATTTTTACGATGTCTAATGCAAGTTGGTGATAGCGCTCCTTTACATCAGCGGATGGGATCTGACTTGAATCCATTGTGGCGCTTATGTAACCCTTCAATATATACTAAACATTAAACACTTGCTTTTCTATCGAACCGAATACCGACGCCTACCATTTCCGACTACCTTACCACCTGGGCCATACACGACATCACCGCTCTCCTCCTTATCGTCGTCTTCAAACTTGGCCTCGTGTTCATCAATCATCCGCTTGTTCGCGTCAGCAAACGCTTGCTCTGCGAGAGCAATGATCGCTTTTCCCTTTTCGATGTACACCCCATAAGCTTTTGGGTGGCCATAGTCAGCAGGTCTTAGCTCATCCGGAAATATAGCGCTTCCATATGCATTATGCATAAAATTGCTATATAAGTTTTTCATGAATTCAATCTCTCGTGGGTTTGACATCTTTGACGTATTCATATTGTTCAGCCGATCTACTGTATAATTATAGCGTGTTGTCGCGACGGGGGGTGTACCTAAATGGACCTTCTGTAGAAAGGCATATAGGAGCATGTCCCCAAACTGCTTTACCCTCTTCATGCGATTGACTTCGCGCTCCTTGGTCTCTGCATCCTCGTCAATCTTTGGTTCCTTAGGTGGTTCCGACATAGCGTGACCAACTTAAGATAGGATGACGAAGCGAGCTACGAAGAGCACACGTAAGCCCCTTTTCAAGGGCACCACAAAGTCACGCAAAGCGAATATGAACATAGTTGATATAGCAAAAGCGATCGCAGACCCACGCCAGGAGTTTTGGCCTGGTATGCCCCCCGCAAAGCACCGCTCTAAGGCGTTCGCCGATACCCCCGGTGTGAAGGCGT